>Ga0116231_10000366_pt1 | contig 74325 bp, 43 predicted proteins | sample S1TSphgellanicum_2_FD_89695 | JGI IMG/M metagenome (GOLD analysis project Ga0116231, IMG submission 89695) | Host-associated microbial communities from peat moss isolated from Minnesota, USA - S1T2_Fd - Sphagnum magellanicum MG | ecosystem: Host-associated > Plants > Peat moss > Unclassified...
AACACCAGGCACAAGGTAGGAAAAAAAAAAAAAATACAAAAAATAGGGGACCAAAAAAAAAAAAGAAAAAAAAAAAAAAAAAAAACCTTCCCCAATTTATCAAAGTATGAGACCAAAATGCTAAAAGAAAAGAAAATAAAATAACCTTCCCCAATTTATCAAAAGAGGAATTCAGAATGTGGACACTTTTGCAAGGTGGATTGTTGGAACTGGATTCAAGAAGCATCTCAATACTATATTGTTGCCAATATACACCCATACTTCCCATGCTTTCCATTAGCCCACCTGAAAAATGTTGACAAACAATTTTTAAAATAAAATTTTCATGCAGCCAATGAGAAGGCTCAAACATAGAGAGAGAAGGGCCCAATTTTTTTTCCTTTTCAGTTTTTGGGGGGTTAGGGGGAGAGAGGGAATATTTGAATTTTTCTGTTCCCAATGTGTTCATAAAGAGTTCCTCAAGTTCCCAATGTGTTCCCCAAAAAATTCCCAATAGCACAACATGTTTATCCCATATGTTTTGCCCAAAGTTCCCCATTCTCACCTATGTAGGTGAGCCAAGGGAGATGTGTTCCATCTCCAAGAGAAACTTGGATTTTGGTAAGCCTCCAAAGTTTCAATTTTTTTCTTATAGGTTGGTTTCCCCCAACAAAACGTATGGAAGGATTTTTTATTTGAATTGTGGAAGGTCCAATTCACAAAAGCATCTTCAGTGTGGTGAGGTGCTTTCAAACACGTAAATCCCACCTAACCTCCCATACCAACCCCATTTTGTAAAGCCCATTTCTTGGTCTTCTCACTACCATAGCTCTTGTATAGCTATGATTTTTCCACAACGCCCCCATTGTGCAGCTATTCAGAAATGGCTTGAAAATAGGTAACTGATTTCAGTGGGTTCTTCTTATTTGTCAGATTTTGATATCTTCTGTTTAATAGATACTAGACACTGATGGTAATTTCTTGAATTTTTAAAAGCCAAAATTATGTATAATTTGGCTCCATCTTGATATGGATGATCATCACTTGGAAGCATTGTTTTTTCTTGTTTTTGGGGGCAAATTCTCACACCAACATGACCAAAAACAAAACCAGGAGGTGTCTAGTGTTCAAAGGGAATTTTTTTTCGATTAAATGGGCAAAAATCACCATAAATTTGAGAGAAAAATAAGCCAGAGTTGCCATATTTAGACAATGAGTTTCTGTTGATGGCCAGAACAAAGCAGGAAGCTAAAAATAATTTTACTTTGCTGGTTGACCTCTAGTCAAATTTGGCTCATTTCTTTTGTGAATGATCACCAGTCTTTGTACCTGACAAAATTGGGGAAAACCCAATTTCCAAAACTCTGCTCCGAAGAAGTTCAGCTGCAGCACAAATTTTCACTTAAAACAAACAAAAACCTCGCATTATTGTTGCTTGGATGGAATCCTTGGACTTTGAATTCCCAGAGTGACACTTACTTGGAGACACTTGGACTTTGGAAACAATGCATTGGAGTCTGGGAGTGGGTGTGGGGTGCAGGTGCCAGTTAAAAACTCAGGAGACCCCCTAACTGGGACCCTTGAGGAGACCTCAACAAACAAACAAACAAAACAAAAAGCAGCTGCTGGTGGAAAGTTGTGCTTGTTGTGGGTACAGAATCATGATATTATCATGTACTTGTCCCAAGTTTGTTCTCACAAGCATTAAACTCATTCACAAAATGCCCCACTAAACCGAGTACTGTAGTAACTTGGCCAGTTCAACACATGTTTGTCGAATAATTAATTAATTTTGAAGATTCCATTTGAACAAATGATAGTTAGTATATGGTTTCACCTTGGTAACCAATTATGTAAGAAATAGGTCTCAAATATAGGTAGATAGGTAGGAAAACATATAGTTACTAGGTAAGTAGATGGTTTATACATAGTTTAGGGCTGTCTTTACTAACTACTAACAACTGGCTAGTGGGTTGTTAGTAGGCTAGGTAGTAAAAAAAAAATAGCAACCAAGCTAACAACTGGAACCTAACAGAAAACTGTCTCCCGACCACTTACCATCCATCCTTCATGGTTCACTGTGGCCCTCAAATAGGTATTTCATCAGATTCAGCACAGTGAACCAGCACCTGCCAGTGCACCATCCACTGGATGCCTGTTATTACTCGGTTATGGATGAATCTCAACTGAGTTTATATTTGGTTTCACCTTGGTAACCAATTCTGTAGGAAATAGGTCTCATAGATAGGCAGATAGGTACAAAAACAGGTAACTAGTAGCTACTAGGTAAGCACTGTTTTTACTACCTACGTGCTAGTGGGTTTGTTAGTAAGTAGGTAGGTAGAAAATTAAAAAGCAACTGAGGTGACCACCATGGTTAGTTAGGGGAACTGGAACCCAACAGAAAACCGTTTCCTGACCACTTGCCATTCATTCTTCATGGCTCGCTAGGGTGCAGAATGTGCCCTAAGGGCTGGTGCCTTACCGAGCATAAAGTAAAGGAAGTTTTGAGGGCAAAATGATTAGAGCTGTGGTTCTTCTTTAAAGCCAAGGATTTATGTTAAAACTGGCACGTTTTCCAAGAAGGCTTTCTTATGCAATCTAATAATTAAGATGCCTGAGAAGTGTGGAGAATGGGTCCTCAAAATCCTTCATGTGTTGCAGAGAATCAACATTCTATTCTAGAGGCTGCTGCATTGCATTATTAGTATCGGGTTTGTTTTCTAAGGATTTAATCATTTGCTTCGGCAAAAGCTGAATCTGTTGCTGCTGCACGATGCATTAACTTGTTGCGCTTGCTCACCCATGCTTTGCTTGTCGTGCATGGTTTTAGCAGCAGCAGCTCAGAGCTCCAGAGTGGAGAGAGAGATTGACTTTTGATCCAAGAGTTCTCAGCTGTCTTTGGATGCTGATGATCGGGTTCTGATATTGATCGGCGGATTCATGATTTCGAACCTTCTGCAGTTCTGAGAAGAGTTCCATCCATTTGTGGCTTATATATGACCTCGACCTCCTTTTTTTTGTAGTCTCTGAATCCCTCCTCACTCGAATACCCCGCTGCAAACAAGCTTGTAAAATTGTTTTTTAGTTAACCACAAGTTAGATAGACGGGGATCAGTCGTAGTTGTATGTAAGCATGCAGGATCACAGCGGTAGCTTTGTGAATTTGCTGCCAATGGTGAGCAGCAACTTGCAGAAATGTCATGGTACTAGGAAGCTCTCGACAGCAAGTCTTGCTCTCTCCTTCTTTTTCTTCTTGGGATTCATGGGTCTACAGAACATGCACTCGTTGTTCTTCAACTGTGGAGACTCAGCAGCTGAAAATTTTACGCTTCAGCAGCAGCAGCGGCAGCGGCAGCCAACCATGGATGATGGTGCCAAAGAAGCTGGTGCTGCAGCCCCTCTGCCCATGATCGGAACCATCCAAAACCAACAGTCAGAAGAAGATGCAGACTGTGCGGGTAGATACATCTACATGTACGATCTCCCCCCGCAATTCAACCGGAAGATTGCAGAGGAGTGCACAGGAAATCCTGCGTGGATCCGGCTATGTGAAGATTTGTCCAACATGGGACTGGGTAAGCAATTCATTCTCGACTCCAACGACTCCCTCTCCAATCTCTTGCTACCTTACGATGCTTGGTACAAATCTAATCAGTACAGTCTTGACATCGTGTACCATGAGAGATTGAAACGCTATCCTTGTCTTACCGACGACCCTGAGAAGGCTGTTTTCAGTTACATCCCGTTCTATAGTGCTCTAGATTTCGGCCAAAACATGCTGGACACGACCATGTCTGCTAGAGATCGATTGAGCCAGCGACTGGTCGGATGGTTGCAAAACAATCTACACTGGGCACGCACAGGAGGCAAAAACCACATGTTGCTGATAGGGAGAATTGCCCAGGATCATGGGAGAAAAGAGTTCGAAGATCAGTGGGGGAATTGTCTTCTCTCCTTGACGGAGTTGGAGAATGTCACGAAAGTCGTGGTTGACAGATTTTGGTGGAGAGATGATCAGATAGCTATGCCGTACCCGACTTCCTTCCACCCTTACTCCGATGACCAGATTGTGTCATGGCAACAAACTATACTTGACAATGCCAGAAGGGAGCTCCCTGTGCTCTTTGTTGGTGGTCCTCGCAATGACAAATTCTTCTCTGGCTCCCTACGAAACAAGCTCATGCAACAATGCTTGAACTCTTCCCGGTGCACTCTTCTCCGGTGCGACATCGTTGACTGCGAGAAAAACCCACAACGTCTCACACATGCCTTTCTCAAATCCGTCTTCTGTTTGCAACCTCCAGGCGACAGCCCAACAAGAAAAGGCATTTTCGATTGTATGGTATCCGGGTGCATACCTGTCATCTTCGATCCCCACTCGATCTCCGACCAATACACGGTGCATCTTCCAATGAATGTGAGTAGTTTCTCTGTACTCTTGGATGGCCAGGCGGCGCATGATGGTGAACTCGATGTTATGGAGGAGCTCAGTCGCATTCCTGCTACTACCATAGCAACGATGCAACGCACCATCAATGCACTAATCCCCAACATACTCTACAAACGATATGACTCAAATCAAACCACAAGAGATGCATTTGACATCACTCTTGAAGCTCTTTTCAACAGATTCACAAGAGCCTCGACAAATTCCAGTGAAATTCCACTCCAACTATGACATCCAATGTAACTCCTTTTAAATCCACACCTGCAAATATTGATGATCTCTCAGGTTTGAAATCCATAACCTGCAGATTATTACATCTTATCTGGCCACCACTTCCAGTTTTTTATGAGATCAAAACGTAGCTGCACACATATTAATGCTGCTCAGACACAAGCAAACATCAGGTAGAAAGTTGATTATAGAAGATCAAGCTTCCAGGCATGGAACCACAACAGAAGAGACCTACCTATTCAGATTTTTTTGTTTCCTTTTATTACTCAGATTGTAATAGACACATATGTACGACAGTATTCATCAGCATACTTTGTAAGCTACAGAACAAAATTCGTCGGGAATTAGTAAGCGAAAGTAATGCAGGAGCCAAGTCAGAAGAACTTGCAATTTCATGCATATGATGATGCAAAACTTGGCAATCTGTAAGTAGAGAACATTCAATATGAGACTCATCTGCAGCTGCAAATGGGGTACACATTAATGCCAACAACTTGTCTGCAAATGTGTGGCAAGACAAAGCAAGGAAGGGATTAGAAGTTAGTGATGACAAGGTCCACTTTGTCATAATCACAGTTTGGCAAGCATGCTTTTGCTGCAAGGGAGACATTGCTTTTTCTTAGACATCAAACACCAACTCTGCAGCAATATAATACCACGTTCCAAATACTACCGCTTATAGGGGGAAAAAAAAGTGTCAATCTTCAAGGCTATCGCAACATTGAAAACAAACAGAAAATGTCACAGCTGCATAGCCTCACAAATGGTTCCACCAGCGCCAGATTCGAAGACAATTGTGAGCTAGAAATGTGAATCACTGCTTATTATGCAAAGCAGGAAGCAGTTAGAATGTCAACAGATCACATCATTTAGTTCACCAACCTTATTCTCCTAGCTGATAAATGCAGGGCCATAGAGGCCAAAGAGTGGTCACAAACCCCTTGGTTGCACAACATTTGCCTTATCCAGGACGATTTCATCAATCCCAGATAAAAAGCTCTTAAAAGACTTAGAAGTTCCCTTCTACAGAACTTCTCCAATTCTCAATCTGAAATAAGCATCACATCTTGCAATTTCAAGAGCATCACTTGTGAGCCTTCTGAGCTTCCCCAAGTGAAAGCTTGCTATAAGCAAAATATATAAAAGGCCCTAACTACCTACAACCTTCAGTGTGTCTAACTCAAATGTTTCTCTTGCCAGACAGTAGGGAGCTGTCTCATCCCATACTCATCTCCTTTCCGTTGCACCACCTACTTCTCGCATCCCACCAGGTCAATCCCCTGATCCAACAGACTGCACGCTCTCTTTCCATTAATGAGCATCCCAACTCTTTCTACGTGTATCTGTCTCTTTCACCACTGGCACAGCTTTCAGTGTAGCACTTTGAAGTGTAAGACAACAATATGTACAGGGAACCTCTTTAGATACACAAGCCAACAGCTAAAAGGTAGCCCGAAGGTCCTCCTTGTTATATGGATCCTCGCCATGAACCATTCTGGACAATACCTACCTATTCCTCCAGTGTTTGCAAATACTTGCGAAGATGCTTGATATATTCTGGATAAAGCTCCAAGTTGCAGTGCCCACCCCCTTTTAACCACAATGGCTCATACTTCTCCCTGGACAACTCGTGCAATTGCTTCCCATGTGACCAATCTACCACTTCATCTGATGTACCCTGCAGATGAATACCAGCTTTAGATCAGATGAAGATATACAAGGGAATCTCTGTTGGTGTCCCCAATTCCAGTAGGTGCAAGTGCAACATCTGAAGACTGCATCATAATAAATCTCCTACCTCTGAAAGTGGTTACGAAGACACATTAGATTTTTGTTGGCCCACTTTCAAAACAAATTCCCCTGGATCTCATAGCAAGCATCATGAAAAGACAGTGGGAAATTCCAAGATGCATTGCCAAATAGTGTTCACAGTTAGGCCTCCTACAGAAAGGCTTCAAAACATTGGAGCAACTGCACTTATCAGAAAATGAAACAATGAAGGATAGTGCTAGCACTCACATGCATCACCAGGACAGGGCAGTTGACTAGGCCGATCTTGTCAATATTCTGCACAAAACCCAGACATCAGCCTTAGTTGATGTAGTTCAAGAGCTTCATAGTACCAGCTAGACAGCTAATGGAAAGAAAGCCTGGGCTTCTGTGGTATTGAGAATGCTGAGACCTGATTCTCACCTTGTAAATGTCAAACCAGTATGTGTGCTTCACAGGGTACATGACACGTAAACCTGAGAGGATAGGACTGTGCAAGACCACACCACGCAGATGAGGTTTCCGGGTTGCCAAATCCAATGTGGGACCACTGCCAACAGATTGTCCATACAGCACCACATTTTCCTCTTTAACACCATAGGTGCGCTCAAGACATTCATAAGCTGCTTCTATATCTGCATATGTGTTTGGCTCACTTGGCTGTTTGTTTGCACACAGAAAAGACAAGATATGATTGGTGAGATGCAAAAACTGCCACAAACTCTTGTTCATCTGTTTGGAGAACCTTGCCGTAAATAGCACTAACACCACCTAGTCTTGGCAATTTTTTCATTCATACACATGTCAACAATGGACATCTTCTAGAAAACTGTTTAAAAAATCTAACTTTTTGTCCAATTTGAACCTTGAATCAAATTAGGTGACAATAGAAAGCACTTGCACATACACCCTACTTCAGTAAGACACTTCCACCAGATGCAAGATGATGGAAAATAAAGAAGCCAATGGCAACTTGAACTTTGTCCATTTCTCTGTTGTACATGAAGGAGTGAGTCCCTATGAAGAGTGGAAGGAAGAAAATGAACACAATCCAGCTTTTCTTGAGCTTCATGAAGAAACACACAACCGGACATGTTTACTAACCTTCCCGGTGGATGCTCCATAGCCTGAGTAGTCATACCTGTAGATTATCAAACAAACAAAATTTAACTACAAATTTCATGTTTGTTTGATACCATCAGGCACTAAGGTAACCAGAATTTGGTCACCATATACTCTATCTTGGTGCCAATTGTCTTTCTTGGCATTCAATTTTCAAAGAGGCACAATTTATCAGTACAGATGTTGCAAGCTTCGCATCCCCTTCAATGTTTCAGTCAGCAATGCACTCTTTGTTGTTTTCAAGCTAATACAAACTAGCACTTACTCATATCACTGTAGAATCATCTGTTCCTTTTCAATTGCAATCTGGTGATGCAACCAAGTGCAAGCAGAATCCAGCATGGGTAAAAGTGTGAAAGAGGCTTTTGCTACCTGACTGCCTCAAAGCAAGATTTGGAAGCATTGGGTAACACTAATTTGTGGCACAAAACTCCACAGCAATGCAGGATGACAATAAAAGACACCTAGCTATCCATCTCAAAGCTCTTTCACCACCATCTCTCATTTTCTTTCTTTCTGTTCTTATGCTATGAATGTCTTGCATTGTTTGTACCCATCAGTAAAACACCTGCTGACACCCCACAGGTAACAAGTACATGTATCTTACTGGTCCCTCATCCCTGAGGGGCCAAAATAAATGGGACATGGTTTACAGCAACAACAGTAAATACCTTAATTGCCATGAAATGTGTTGACTGCAAAACACTATGACCCAATTGACAAGAACTGCAGAAGGCAAATGGGATGGCCATAAATAAAAGGTACATATGACATGAACTGCAATCAGAGATGGGAGATTCATCCCCTTCAGCTTACTACTGGTTCTCAATTCCGGGTGCGTACAGTAAAAATGGCAATAGAATTTACTTGAACAACTGCAATAAACTCTTATGTTCTCATCTTCCAAAAGGAATACAGAGAAGAGAGTAAACGACTGACCCCAGCACGTTGATACGCAGGTGAACACTGAGTTCAACAAACAGTTCGTGCATCTGGCCGAGGTCCGCAGCATTGCCGTGGGAATAGAGAAGTGTAAGACCGGCCGTCGGGTATTTCACGTAGAGTGCAACTATCTCGGTTCCTCGCTTTGTCGCCAGCTTCATAACATCGACATTCTCACGCGGCATTGCTTCCGAAAGCCGTAATCTCCCTGTTGCTTCATCCTCAATCACTTGATAAGAAGGCGGTGTGGGAGGGAAGAACGCAAACCTTGCCGCAACCGACGATGTCACCGCTCCCATGTCCTCCTCCCTCCTCTTCCTTTTCCTCCGCCCTCCCTCTCTCTACACTCCCACTAAAGAAACCCCGCTTGTTGGAAATCCACACCAACCAGTGCAAAACAAAGGCCGATTAACAGATTGCAATCTCAAACTGGATCGATTCATGAGCCCTCCTTCGCCACGCAACCCCAAAATTCCGTAACATCTCGCTTCTCGACCCAATCGATGTTTCAAACCCTACCAAGAACTACAAAGCAGCGGCTACACTTGACAGGTTCAGAAAAGGATTTGTGCTCCAGACAGAGAAGAGTAGGAAGAAGGGGGAGGGATGGGAAAAAAGGAGAGCCTGGAGTCTGTGCGAATCCTGCAATCCTAGCGCAATAGATCCGGCTGATCCTCGCAGCAATCCGCCCTGCCACAACAGACAGAAGACACTACGCCAGTACGCAAGCTCTCCTCTCTCTCTTTCTTTCTCTCTCGCTTTCTCGGTGGCCTCGACGCGCGAGACCCGTCGTCCAGGGAACGGGTCGTGCATGGCATCGCTCCCAGACACACTACCCGTGATTGCCTCTAGTGGAATCGTTTGTGTTTTTCGAGAATAATAATAATCTTCTGAAAGTAGGGTCCACTACCTTTTTCAGTCCTTTTCTTGGGGTTAGCTTTTTTTTGCCTAAAAAATTAGAATTCGGGTTGCAGACTAATAATAAGGGTCTCTTTTCATTAGGCTCTTGTCATCACAATTACACAACACACTTACACACAGTGTGTGGTGATCCCAGCAACCTAATGGAAAGCCACTGACACAGGCCCTTGTTTCCTGCCGTATTCCATTGAAAAGTAACAATTGTCTTTTGGAAATCTGTATTTAATCAATGTTCGGAACTTCGGGAACATTTCATATGTAATGAACATTCTGAATTTTTTTAAAAGAACACAAAATCAATAATCAGATTTATTGTGATGTGCAATTTGACTCATACCTCTCACACATATTTTTATAATAAAATGACAAATGTCATTTTATGATGATTCACAATTTAACTCATAATCCTCATAACTTTTAGACTTGTGAGAGACTCCAAGCACAAGTAATACTTAACAATGAAAAGCTGTTCTCTGAGAAAAGTTCATGATCCCACCCACCTAATGGAAAGATGTTGTAATTAAGTGTTAACAAGGGACCGTGGGGAGAGGCCAAGGCAAGCAAAGAACTAGAATAAGCAAAACCTTACGCACTCCTTGGTATTAACAACTGTCTATACACAATTTACAAACATACAAATAGACAAGGTGTGCCAATTATGTCTATTGCATTGGCACCCATGCTGAATGGCCAATTCAACATGAGATTTAGACAATTAAAAAAGGGAGAATAAGACTTAACAATTGCTAACATGTAAATGAGTGACCACTCTTCCTCTTTACGAGCCAATTGGCTCAGAGTGCTTAATCATTTGGTCTTTTGGCATCATGAGTTAACCTTGTGCTTCTTTGTATTGTTGGGTCAACCATTTTAATATGTAGCATCCAACAAGGCATATACGTGAGTTGAATTGACACCCAAGTTCATTTTCCATGGTCTCAAATTATGACTTTCACTCCATTTTACACGTAGCTTCTGAAGTATAGTGAACTCTTTGGCAAGATAGTCAATGCCATTGCAAAATCTTAGGATCAAAGATGTGACAAATTTGTAAGTTGGAAATTTCCATCCTATTTTGTTTTGGTGGTTTTCTTAAGCAAATGTTATTCATCCTGCTCCCAATTATATTGATCCATCATTATCAACATATTTAAACCCCAAATTAAAATAATATTTGAAAATTGAATACCCAATCTTGATTTGCATTATCTATATGATTGATATGACAAGAAAAACTTGTCCGAAAATAATTGTCATCAATTTCATAATTACTCTACTTATCAATTAATGATTGTTGTCCATAATTTGTAAATCCTTTGCATCATTCACTATTACTCTCTACTGTTAAAACCCTACATCCCCACAACTTCATGTGATGAGTTTACTAGGTCAATGTCCACAGAGATCATTGCCACCCGACTGTGTGGTCATGGTAATCTCAGGAGGATGCAATGCTGTTTCTTTTGGTCAATTTTGTGTTGTACCCAAAGTGATGATGATCCACATGAAGATTCAGCCAAATTTGACTACAAGCTGAATATGAAAGCTTTTTTTTTTAAAGAAAATCTATATCTTTCATTACCTATTTGAACTATATATAGAAATCCAGCAATTTTCTTAAATTTTGGTCAATATTTGGCTATTCAAAATCTCAAAATTTTTAGTAATCTCAATTTTAAAATATGGCTTTTTGGCTGTAAATAGCTAGCCAAAAAAAAGGGCTAGTAGGATGATCCAAAATTTCCAATAGAATCAAAACCATTTTGTCTCATGGAAGCTTCTAACTGAATTTGACCCTCCCACTAATGTTTGAATATGATAGGGACAAGCGGTTCTTGTTTAATCATACCCATTGAAATCTCATCCATATTTGCAACAACTTTTGACAACATTTTTCACTATTGTGAATATTGATCCAAATGTTGCACAACTATGACCCTTAACTCTACCATCCTCTAGTAATCCAAAAATACAAAACTAGCCTAATCCACAACTAATAAAATCACCATACTCACTTGAAAACATACTTGATCCAATAACTCACAACCTTAAGTAAAGGTTGCTTCTGTTTCAAAGGTGACAACTATGTTTATCATGGCAATATTGGGCACCATGCTTGCCAGATAAAACTGGCAAGTCCAAGCATATGAACAAATAACAATTTAGATTCTCTAGTACCTTTACAGATTGGGCCATAACTTTTTTTTTTTTTAATTCTTGAATTTTTGAAAATTTTAGTGCCCAAAGAATTGAAATTTTGAAATTTCAAGCTACACAATGTCCCAAATGTGAACATAACCCAAAATCTACAATGGGCAGCACCAAAATGTGTCTAGGCATGATCCATCTTGTTTGAGAAAGAGATGGATTGGGCAAAGGGCAGACAAGGAAAAAAGAAGCATGCACTTTTGTAGTGCCTGAAATAAGAACTCTTTGCACATTTCAAATCTTTGCAATAGCAAGGGCATATCTTGCAATCACAACTAGCATTGGTTTGTAGATCAATGTATTCACAGGTACTGAGAATCTTAAAAGTAACTTATGATTTAAGTCAACCCAGAAAGAATTTGAGAATTGACTAGATAACAAGCTTGGGATATTCCAGATCTTACAAATTAACAAGTAATCAACGAGCATGGAAACAAGGAACCCAACCATAAAAAAAAGAACAAACTGACCACAAAACAAAACCGAAGATCAGCCTGAACAAAAGCATCCATTGTACCCTTATATAGGGACCTTCATACAGCAACCAACACATACCATAACCTCCTTATGACCTTCATCAATTCCCAGCAATGTCAACAGTCAGCTGATGTACTGAGTTTCTGTCACAAACTGGAGATAATAAGAAAACTCGGCCATGATGTCAGCGAGCTCAACAAAAACTAAAGAGAAACAAAAAACCAAAACATCCCAAGTATAAAAAGGAACATAAAAGCAAGAAGGGTAGAAGGCAACAAATTGAAAAACCCAAAGAAAAGGTAGGGAAGAAAACAACAGGAAGAAAACAGAACTTTGGAAGCAAGTAATTCAGAGCATAAATTATTGGCTCCTAGATCAATTATATTGCATGTGTACCACATATGAAACATGATACAGGCAATAAACATAATCATACATGATAGAATATGGTTAAAAGAATAGGGGTACCAAAACCCACATTCTTGTGACTCATAGGCTCATACAAACAAGTATTCTACATCAAAGTACACCCAAACACCAACTAGGGTTGATGAAAACTTTGCACAAAAATGAAGAAGGGGAAAACCCTTTCTCACTGCAGTTGGGATGTGCAACTAGACATCAGGTTTGCAGCAAGTAACTTGACATTTTCTATTAGGTAGGACAAGATCCAGGATATTGCATTCCTGCTCTCAGCTGCAAATGTTTTATACAATTGCATACAAAGCACATGGTTTATTTTATTCAGCTACATTGAAAATTCAAGCAGGCCATGAGCACAAACTGAAAAAGACTAATATAGTCTCAAGAAACATGTGCCTAACAGTTGCACAGTAAGGCCACCTTTGGCTAAAGACCCTGCTATGAAAGTGACTTATTCAGGATTGAGAATCCTGTCAGGAGTGCGCCATGTAAATATACAGCCTTAGAAGTCAGGAGTGATAAGTTCAACTGCTTCATAATGCAGTATCCCTTGTACAAGTTGCTTTCCTCCTATTTGAACTCAATGCTGCACAAACAGGTTCAGAAGAGGAGTGATGCCCAGGCTGCAATAAACCCAAGCCCTCCAAATGGAGCCGGAAATGCATACCTTTTACTCTCACTGTATGCCACCATGTAGCACCTGCAAGAATCCCCAACATTACCCTCAACCATCTGTACCCCATAAAAAGTTACCGAATGTTGAAGATACAAAGGTAGAGGATCAACGACTGAGTTGAAACTTACGTCCCAGAAAAGACGACAATGCCAAATGTCAGCAAGAATCCGAACTGCACATTCACCAAAAACTGTGAGCTCAACTTGGATTTCATGGCTTCTTCAGACAGGACAAAAAGGAAACATGTGCAAGGTTAAGAGACCTAACCACATGTGGACGCTTTGTTATGGGAACCGCAAGCAGGGCTGCAGAATGGACCATGTGATACAATGCAGCAGTGTTCCACACCTGCAGAAATCAAGTCTGTTCAAAATACTGCAGAAACTCAACTTTCTCACCTGCAGCAACTGATCAAGGTAAGAATAATACAAAAGATATGGACAAGAAATGCACCTAGATTAAGGAGAACCAAGAGGGAAGGTGGGTTTACTTCTTTGTAGTATGTGTCAATTGGCTGATACATATGAGATCCATATGAACCAAGTAACATTGCTATGATGCCTGTGGGGACAGCAAGCATTTGGATTCAATCTATGTTCCAGTTATGAAATGTAAACATAACAACAGATCCTCCGAGCTTCCCTGCTGATGATTCATAAGGTAGAATTTTGAACACCCATTGCATGGATATAAAACCAGCGAAGTTTATAAGAGTACTCTTGCTGCTTCTTGCATACTCTCTTCAGTTGAATAGTACTACTACTTTTCTTCATGTCCTACATGTGTCCATAGTTATTATCACTGTTGCAAGCAGAGTCTGTTTGTCCAATTTTCTCTGCACAGAGGAGTAAGACAACTTAGAGGCACTAACAGACAAAGTGACCTTGATCTAACTTTGCATTTCATCAATTTACACAATCAGGACCAAGATCAACGAAACAGGTGCCGCCTCGCAATGCAAAGAAAACAGACAAAGCTCCGGCTATTCCACCATTTGTGAAAACCTAGAAAAGAACATGCGCGAAAAAACACGAACAGACAAGACAATGAGTGAACTCTTTCAAAATTCAAAACCATCATCAAAGAATTGAGTACAAAGAGAACAGAAGGGAGAAAGCACAACAGAAGAATCTCAGTAACTGCGCTCAGACCTAACACCATCTCTAAATGCAAAAGCACGAGACAAACCGGAGACAGCCGCGACTTTATGCCACACCAGCACAGAATCCATGAGCCTCTGCCGCCGTAGCAGCAGCAGCGGCGATTGCAGTTGCAGATCGCCAGCAGATTCCAGCAAGGGTGCTTCGTCAACGGCTTCGTTGCCAGAACTCCACTTCCACACGCCCGCCATCGCCAACAGATTCAGACCTCTTCCTGCAGCTTGTGTTAAATAGGCTGCAAATGAATTGCGACAAAAATGTTTAAATCTTTCTTTGACGGCTGTTTATAATAGCTTGTTTCCGTGGTGTAGTTGGTCATCACGTCAGTCTAACACACTGAAGGTCCCCAGTTCGAGCCTGGGCGGAAACAAGTTGACTTTTTTTTAGCATTTTCCTTTTTCAAGGTAGAATCGACAATCACCGAACACCTACCTGTCACCGAGCACTTCAACATTTTTCTCATTCCGTAACCAAATTGAGCATTTTTGTGTCATTGAACACGCAAACTGGAGGGCTTCAAATGTTGTTTTAGCATCCCAAGCAAAGGAATAACACTAAATACAAAGGAAGAGGATGAATGACATAGTTTGCACCAAAAAATTTGAAAAAATAGCTCCAAACACCTTTCTAGTTCAAGCCCCATATCTTCCTTGCTTTTAGTCTATTTTGAGTGATTTAAAACTTAATAGGCAAAAGTGCAATGATCAAAGATTTTAAGCTCAAAATCATAATTTGTTTTAATTCACCCATCACACAACATTGAACCCCTTTACACCAAACACACCATATATTCTCTCATTCCTTTATTGAATTGAGCAATATTTGCAATGTTGGGAGTGTTATGTGAAGGGTTACGAATATTCTTTCAACTTCACAAGAAGAGGAACAATGTGTGAAGATTCGTCCTCCTTTGATTTTTTAGTCTTTGCAACATTGTTATTGTTGGTTTTGCGTTTGTTTTGAATTACTACCACTTGCTACATGATTTTGGGTTTTTTCAACCCAAAGTTTCCAATTTATTTTTGATGGTTCTTCATTTTTTCCTTGTACAACATCTTCCTAGCAAACAAACAAGAAAGATGTGTACATGTACACAAAATGTTTGGATTCTATGCATTCTTAGTCATTTTCTTTGTTTGCAAAAGATCAATGGGTCTAAGTCTTTTTTTCATTTTCTCGAGCTCCTTGATGGATTGGCGGCAAAATATGAGGTGGTAATAACACTTCTTGCAATTGGTTAGTATTAGAAATCCTAAATATTTGAATAATAACATGTTTGAACCATAGAATTAAAAAATAAACTAGTGTTAGAATATTAACATTTACCACAAAATAACAAAGGGAATTATTACCTATGTGCTTGTTGAATATGATGAATCAAATCAAGAATTCATTTAGTCGTCAAACTTTCACTAAAATAAACTACTCAAATGTGTGTTGATAAAACAATGACAGATTGTGTCAATTGAAAAGATGTTATAACAACTTAAAACATTGTAAATATGGATTCCTTTATGACATTAACCTTGAAAGTCTTGCAAAAGTCAATAAAAACACCAATAGGGTGGGAATACTTTCGGTTGAAACATTTTGATTGAAAGGTTGTTCCTTATCATCCCACTCTACTTTTGATATGGGGTGGCCACTTGGATAACATCCTCCTTTTGATCATATTATTTATTGAAATACAACATGAAAGTTAAACCACATGGCATGTTGAATATAAACACTAGACATGCCAAATGATTAGGCTTACAAAATGTCAATGACATGCATTTTAAACTCATATCAACAATGATTTTGGCAAAACTAGTAACATCCATTAAAGTTACAATAACATGTTTGGGGATACCTATTATACAAAAAAAAAACCAAATAAAATATATCAACTCCAAACCTCCATTAGTTTGCACAAGGTACATATCACATTGCAAGATTTTGAACATGCAACGTCTTGTAAAAACTTACACAAGCCACCTAATTGAATTTGATCAAATAGTGCGTTTTATAAAATACAATCCTACACACGACGCATAACATTTTTTTTACAGCATCTTGCTCCAACATGTGCCTATTAGAAATTATTGAAGTTTGTTATCGTCCACTAATAGAAGCAAATTGTACATAATGGAATGCAAACTTCAAAAGTTTTTAAATGATATTGATGTCCTTCAACATTATGTGAAAGAATATTTTAAACAAAACATGTATGATACATGTTTGATAACATCTTACAAAACCATCCACATTTAGACCTATATTACATTAAAGACTTGTCAAGTGTGTATCCAACAATGTGGAAAATACAAACACTATATGATTAATGAAAAATGTTATGACCACCAATTTGATTTCACAATGTCAACATCAACATTCATTGTAAAAAAACTTATTTTTAATGACATCATTAAGTCTATGACATGAATCAAATTTATAAAAGGAACTTCTAGAAATAATAAGTCATTCTTCATAAAATATTTAACAAACCAAGACAAAAATGTTTTGATATCAACAACAACAAGTAGACTCTCGCCAATAACCAAGATAGTCCACACACAATACCTATACATGGATATTTATATACTATGATCAAACCTAATTATAGAAAAGATTCACAAATGTATTCATTTTTTATGACATGTCATTATTAACCAATATAATGTTGAGTTCCACTTACACAAACATAAAGCAAAGCAATGTCCAAAACCATTCAATTCATTTTAATATAAAACTTTATTACTTGTTGGGGATTTAACACAATTATTATCGATTTGCCACCACCAAATCAATGGTGACAATGTTGTGTGTGACATGTGCCATATCCAAAAATCACCATTATGAAATTCAAGTCAACATTATTTTTTGTAATGATTTAGACACCATGCCAATGATATAGATTATTTAGAATTTTTAAATGCCACAAGAAATAGACAACCAACTCAAAAAAAATATCAATGCTTCTCTGTCAAAAAAATCATACCAAGTCAAATAGTTTTTTAACCGATTTAGATGTCAATGCAACTATGTTATGTACAAATAAAAAAAATGTTGATAATTACAACAATATGATTGACATATTATTCCAAAACACAACAATATATAACATGATCATTGATTCAAATGCATTTGAAATGATTGAATTGTATAATTGGATTCACAATCCAAAATTCAACCAAATAAAAAAAAGTTGCAATTAGTGTTTGTGCAATGATCATTGAAAACATCAATTTAGAAAATTGTATAATCAATGGCACAATTCCAAAAAATATCTACCATCAATTTCCATGTCAATAATGAAATAAATTTGATCAAAGTAATATTGATTGATTCTCAATTGCAAATAAAATAAAAAAGAAGCATCCATGGAAAGTTCTTCAACATTTCCATTAACCCTTGCCTATGCAATGACTAGCCATAAATCTCAAGGGGTGACCATCTCGCCAGAAAAATAATAGTTGACATAAGGAATTCATTTACACTCAAATTGAATTATGTGATCTTATTGCGGGTTACAAAAAAGCATCATTTGTTCATCACAAGTGAATTAAGCCCAATTGATTTTTGCCCCATTCAAATTTAAGGTGACAAAACTATCCAACCAATTTCCAAGAAATTTTGTTCACATTTTTTCTTACTAAACTTCCACTATGTTATGGTTAACTTTAAATTAATAAAGTAACAATAATATTAAACATTGTACCTTTGATTTGTTGTGGGACTAATGAATAAGTGGAGAATTTAAACATTTGTTAATATTAAGCTAGATGTGATTGGATCATTTGAAACTTTCACTCCATGTAAAATATTTTGTGTATTTGTATTTGACACCTATGATCTTGAGTATTTAATCTTGGATTTTTCTAATACCTTTTTGTGTCTTTTGCAATAATCACTATTTGTTCTTAGTATATTCATATTATTTTCACCTTTGGATCTACATTGATGCAATACATGTTTTAGTCCCCAGTTGAACTCAATTTTATTACATAAGGAAAGGGGAAATTTGACACCATATTAGAAAAGCTTGCACAATTAGGGTTGAAAAATAATACATTTGAAACCATGCCTTGGATTGTAGTGCCATGGTTGGGTTATCTTCTCCATGATTAGGTCATTCAAATTAAAGGTAATTAATTCCCCTTCACTTAGTATGATTATAAATATAAATTCAAGTAGGAGAACTAATCACACCATGAAAAATAGTTACATTGAACCATTAATTTTTTCATAATTACATAAGTCACTCGTACTTATTAATATTTAAGATATAAATAAATGTTCAATTTTCATAATTGCATGTGAAGTGGAGTGGACTGGAGTAATTGAAAAAATCTATATATTTGGGTACATGTTAAGTTGAATGTATTGCATAGTATATGAAATTGTGCATATATAACATTAATAAAAAAAGTGACATATTTATTCATGAATTATGTAATCATTCATAGGTACAAATATTAAGTGGTATGTAAATGGTTTTGGTAATGTAAAGTGTAAAAAAACCAAATAGACTTGTAGCGTATCTTCTTTGAAACTATGATGTAGAATAAATTGTTACGAAACATGAACAATTTTGTTTAGAATTGGACCAAAAAGAGATGAAGGAAGTTTGCAAGATCTTTTAATATACTTCCACAATTTTGTATTATGTTTAGCCTTATCAATTAACACTTTCATAAATATCCAAGGACATATATTCAACCATTAATTTATTATGTATTGAAGTAATTTCAATTAAAGGCAAGGGGCCCCAAAGTGGAAGCATCTATCACTTGGCATGGTATGTTTTAAACAAGATGTTTTATATATATTACAAAACGATTGCCTTTCCTCCCTTATTAACAAATTAAATCCCCAATTTTAAAAGAAAACATATTACATAACATGTGAGCTTTATTTAGCCTAAAGTCATTCTTGTCAATTGAAACAAGACTACCTATGAAAATACTTACGGGTTACATGGGGGGTTGCCTATAGGCCTATCTAAAGGCTACTTAAGAACCTACATAAAACCTACTTAAAGGGGGACCTGCCTATGGGGCTAGGATTTTTGTAGGCAATTAAGTCTAACTATATAGGGGGTAACAAAACTACTATTTTTTGGAAGCAAGTTGGGTTAGATGTCACTAGCTAGGGATTGTCTTGCAATGTTTTCAACCATCCCCACCTACAATTGTAGAATGGCTTGGACATTTTATTTGGAATGCAATAAAGGTATTAAATGTCGTGAACTTATATGGATGAAATATAACAATCAAATAATGTCAAACTTGGTTTGGGCTTGTACACATGATAAGGACACAATTCTCTCCAAAAGAACCAACAACAAAAGGAAATGGCTAGTGTGAACTAACACCCAACAAAACACCATCCACTAGATGCTTGTTAGGGGTCAGTTGTTTGAACTAAGTTAATATTTGGTTTAATTTAGTTAATTCATTCCCTATTTATTGTGGATTGTGTCATTGGCCCAAGTGTGAATGGTATACACTAAACATGAACAACAAATTAAATGTGGTATCAATCTTAACATAGTTACATGACAATGCCCAATATTAAAAAAATATTTTTGAGTTTTTTTCCTAAATTTGAACTATGATTAACATTTTAATATTTTTCTTACACAATATTTTCAAGGAAACAAAAATGATGTAGTGGTTAAAATCTTCCCCTTTCAACTAAAGGGTATTAGGTTCGATCATTTCGAAAAAAATAAATTATGTGGATGAAATGGATGAAAGAAAAAAACTTTGGGCAACTTTTTCAAACTAAATGCCTTGGGGGAAAAAAAAATGGTGGCCCTAACCATGTCCCCAGAGGAAAAAGGAACAATGTCCCAAGGATAAGGGGATTAAATTCCCCTTGGGAACAACTTCCATAGAAGAACAAGTTTCCAAATGTTTGAGAAAAAAATACAAGGGATAAACCTTGTCTAAATCAAACATTCTTTGTATCAATGGAATGCATTCAAAAACAAAATATCGAAAATAATTTCTCATTTTTTATTTAAGGCTATGAGCTAAAAGTTATGATGAAAAAAAAATCTAAAATCAATTTTTCAAAGTGTTCTTTTCCTGTGAGGAGAAGACCTTTTCCCATGAGAAGCAACTTCCCTCAAGGACCAAATTTTTGAATATTTGAAAAAAAATACAACTTTTGGCTTTCTTTTTCATCATAACTTCGAATTCATAGCCTCAAATCAACAGTAACATTATTTTTTATATCTACATTTTGAAAGCTTTCCATTGATGTGAAGAATGTTTGATTTAAAAATATATATATTTATATATATTTTTCTCAAACATTCAAAAACTTGCTCCCTTGGGAAGAAGGCTTTCAAAAATATCACATGACTATTGGATGCTCATAGGATTAACTATTAAGTGAACTTTCTACCCTTAACATGGACCTTCAAATTGGACCTTATCCTTGTGTACACTCTCATTGTACTTTTTAAAAAATTAATGCGAAAAAAGGTTCAATATAAGGACACAATTTGCTTCAAATTATCCTTAAGATTTTGGACATGGATTGTCATCTAAAGTGACCTTTATTACTAAACACTTAGTTTTGAAAACATTTTTTTATAGTCCATATTAATCTAAGAATCAAACTTGAGGGTCTTTAGTAATTTTGTTGGGTATCAAGTTTAAATCATCTGATACCCTAATGATTTTCATTGTGAAAACTGACCTAAAATATGTGATATGCTCCCCGACATTGGTATATAATATCTTAGACAAAGTTTTTTTTTAAGGAATTTTGTGATGTAACCAAAGTGGTGATCATGCAAAGAACAATTTAACACGAATTTGGCTATACACTAGATATGAAAATAAATGTAATCCTTCTATATTATTGGCTATGTAATGAAACTTAACATGAAAATATGACAATTGGGATTTATTGTTTCCTCAAAACTTGGCGAATTTGGGCCATTTTTTTCCATGAAAAATCCTTGTTGCATGTCGAAAAACATATTTTTCAGGTCAAAGTTTCGCCAATAAAAAAAAACACTGATCCTAGACTATCATCCCCAAATTTTTTTAAATTTCAAATAAAAATTATAAATTTAAATAAATAAATAAATAACCTCAAAATAAGCAAGAAGATGACCCAATCAGATTTAATTATCAGAAACTGAAAAATGAGAAAATCATCCGACTTATGAAAGCACTTGTAATATGGAATTCAGCAGAATTATATTAAATTATGAAAACCCAGATCCCCATGGGCCCGGAGAGTCACGGGGGCGGGTGGCAAAATGTGTCGGAGATGACACCGGCGCAGCTGTCCCAATTAGTTAACGACACGTAGACAGTTACCCTGTATGATTGTGAGTCCATCCTATAATGACGTGCCACGTGGAAGGAACACGAAAATCTCAAGTAGAATCGTCTACATCGTTGCCATGTGGCAGGTTGCCACCGCGGCGGCGACAGCTTCATAAAATGTGCTGCGGCTTTGCCACTTTCGGTGCCTCCCTCGTCTTCTTCTTCTTCTTCTTCCGCATTCTTCTTCTTCCCACAACGCGACATCGATCGCTGTGAATCCCACATTCTCAGTCGCTCGCTCTTTTTAGGATTTCTCGCAACTTTTTAAGACTTGTAAGTGACATTGCGGTGTGTTTGGAAGTGCTTGAGATTTCGATCTACAGCAGAATTTGACGGAGTGCTTGATTCCACATTCTGTGAACAATTCCGGATTAAGTAAGCACTGTGTAAATCCCATGTTGCTTGCTGCTTGACATGTTTCTTCGATTCCTGTTATGTTCGATCATTCTACTTTGTTTCCCGATCTGTGCGAATTCCATGTTGGTTTTTTTTCTCTTCGATTCTTGTCATTTTCGACAATGTTATCAGCAACAGTCGAGAGGAATTGTATTTCAGTATATTTCAGATGGATTGGTTTCTTCAGTTTTGCACCGAAAGTTCAGTTCAATGAGATGATGATAAGCATTGTTATGGTGTTGGGTGTTGGATGCACAGCTGAGCAAGGGCGTACAGGAATGACTACCAAGGAATCGGAGATGAACGACCTTGACCCGAACTCCGGACTAGAATACCACCAGCAGGGACAGGACCAGAACAGCAGCAGCAGCCCTGACAAGAAGACCTCCTTGTTCGGGAGAATCAAGGACAGAACCAGGAACAAGGTCTCGCAGATCAAGAGCAAGGTGGGCATGAAAATGTCAGGCAGTACTCCGTCTGAATCGCTTGAGCAAGACCAGGAGGGGGTCACGGCCGATGACGATAAATCTGTAGAGGAAGAAGAAGACACGACTAAAGAGGATGTCGAGGATACATCACCACCTGCGCCCACCACACCTTCTTCCAATACAGAACAGGAAACTGCCCCAGCTTCTACTGAAACTGGTGCCGGCGTTCAAGAGGATCAGTCAGAGGATCAGGCCAAGCCCGAGCTTGAAACTCACACTCCTCTGCAAGACTCGAATGGGGCAACTCAAGGGGAGGACCAGAGTCATGACACTGTCAACAAAGAAGCTGGAGGTGCACATGGACTGAAAGATGCTGCCTACGGCACTGTTGCGCCCGCTGCAGCAGCTGTGGGCTATGACAAGCTCCTCACTGGATCTGGGGAAAAAACACCTCAGGACAGTAACATCCCCAATGACGACGACGACACTTCTGGGTCGCAGGAGAAAGCCCAAGAGTTTGGACACAGCAGTCCTAATGCTTCTCATGACGACACCATAGATGGCGTGAATTCTGCTGTTGGCAATACTACAGCTTACACACAGGCTGCAACAGACAAGACAAAGGAGGAGGCTGCTGCAGGAGTTGGCAATGTCACTACTGATGACACCACTGGACCTGTGGCAGCAGATACTACCAAGGATTATGCAGGATCTGTGGCTGATACTGCCAAGGATCAGAGTGCTTCTGCAACGGGGGATATAGATGGATCAACAACCGATGAGTCCTCAGAGGGACATGTACAGGTTGCCAGTGACTCTGCTAAGAAATACGGGCAGCAAGCTGATGATTCCACAGCCGCTTCATCTGCTCAAGATAATCCTCAGAAGGAAGTCGGGTTTTTGGGTCGATTCACAGATCTTATTTTTGGCAAGAAACTGCCTGAGCATGAGACTGCCACCACCACCGACACTGACACTGAAACCACAGGTTTTTTTTTCTTTCTCATACTGCAAATCTGTGATTTGGAACATTGAAACACAAAATTCATTGGAATTTCATTGCTATTATCATATTCAGCAAATCAAGCTTGCACCTCTTGTGGGTGTGTTTCAATGAAGTTGGGATTAGAATATATGTGCTGTATAATTTTCAAGGTGGAATTGTTGCTTTTCATTCAAGAGTAGTTTCATGTAAAAACAGAGAACTGGTAATTCTTTAAAATCTTTCATGAACTTCCTTGCAATCTGAAACTGATTACGGGGATCTTTCAACAAACCCCAACATCCCTCAAGCAAGTGATTGAAATGTCAAATACTTGCAAAACTGATTCCTGAAGCCTGTGTTTCTGTTGTTGCCCTCTGTGCAGGAGGGGAAACTAAAGGTGTGGAGGGATTGCCAGCTTCAGAAGGCAATTCTGTTCAGCAGTAAAACCCAGTTCCTTCACACTGTTGTCACCACACAGATGTTTTGAGCTATTTCTGTTTTTGCAATATAGCTGCAACATAAGAGATAAAGCTGCATGATTTGATTCCAATAACGGACTAGACGAGATCATGGATGTCATTAGAACTATCATTCCATGCAAACTTTATCCATCAGCACAAGCATCCAAAGAAATGCTGCCACTCTGTAGTATTCCACAAAACATTTCAGAAGACATGATGTTTTCTAATGCTGTACTGTAGTTTCTACTTGCTCATAAGATCTGTGTAGCATCCAGGTGCAAAGGTTCCCTGTTTGGTAGTCTCAGTGTTTAAAATTTCTCACTACTGAGCTTTGCATGTCAACATTCTCTTTGATCAATACTCTTGTAAGATTGTTACATCTTTATGAGAAATTCCACTGCAGAGATGTATAATATTCGCTTTGAAATTGCATGAGAAATCAAATCACATACACTAGCACAATCTCTGGCCCACCATCTCCGAAAGCAAAACTTGTGGTGAAGATTAGTCTGTTGTGTACCTATTCTGCTGCACTCATGAGGGTGCTCATTCAAATTCTGCTTTGCAAGCAAACTATTTATTCAAAATTTGTTGCACAAGCTTGATTCCTCCAACCATAACTCGGGAATATCAAAACAAGCTCTTGTTTTTCTTTTTCTATTCACATTCTGCTGCTGGCCACAACGACTTGAAGAGAACATAGATTACAGAGACAAGGAAGCTGACACATTCTCTCTACAACTTGAAGAGAGTGCACTACAGAGATGACAAGGCATGAATGTGTTCAAAGTTCTCAAAGCTGGATGCAATAGTGGGGCTTGAAGGTTGATTATCTTTGGATTATCTACTTCCAATAATTGATTATCTCAAATGCTCACTTGGCTGCAGAGTGAATTGATTATTGAATCAACTGAATATTCAAAACTGTGCTCTCCTACTCTACTCAACTCCTCTTGAGTATAATAGTAGAGTAGAGTTTTGAATAAGCAATGATTCATAGTCATTTCTATGAGCACTTTGTTCTCACCCTTGAGTACAACGAATTCTAGTAATCAATGGAAGCAAGGTTAGGTTTTGGGCTTTACCTTTAATCACCTCAAATATTCAAAGCACAACTTCTTAATGTCAAATGTTGTGAAAGAAAGGTGGGTGCTTTTTGAGGGAGTTGGGTATTTTGCTGGAGATTGCTTTTGTGTGATGGTGAATGCTTTGAAAAAGGAGGTGGGCATTGTTTTGAAGGAGTTGGGTTGTTTTGATGGAAGAGGAAGGGTGTGTTTATTTGTGATTCTCATGAGAGTGGATAATAATGTGTGTGCATGTGAAATGGTGATTTTCTTCACAGCTTTCTTATGAGATTTGGAGACAGCGAGAAAGGACCGTGGGAGATCGAAGGTTTTGAGCATGTGCTGTGCAGAAAGGGATTAGTTTGAGAGAAATGAAACTACTGTGACAGCAGCACAGATCTTATAAGGTTTGATTGGCGATGGCTACTCCATACGCGTTTGCAAACCCTCGGCTTTCCACTGCTACTTTGACATCCTCCACGTTCTTCAGACCTGTGAAAACAGAACTCCTTCATCAGCCGAGCTCTGTTACTGCAGAGTCCTGTGCTAGCAGAGCCTCTAGGTGGAATTCTTGGCAATCTATGGAGCAGCAAGTTCCAAGGTGCAGTAGCAGCAGCAGCAGCGACACGGCAGAGGCAAAAGCTAGTGGAACTACTGCTGCTGGCCAGGTGCAGCGTCTGGTGCTGAGTAATCAAGGCAGAAGCAAGCTCAATCCTGCGTCAGACCGGGGATTCTACTCTTTTCCCAGGCTTGTTACGCATGTGGATGATCACTTCCTTGCCAACCTCAGCGCTCTCTACCGAGCCAGGATTCCTGAGAATGCAGAAATCCTTGATCTCATGAGCTCTTGGATTAGTCATTTGCCAGGTAAAGATCAGTACCATGTTTCCATGACCATCTTTCCCACAGAGTCCAAGGTGTTTTGTGAAGGTGTGTTTGTACTGATTTGGAACTTCCATGGTTGCGTTGCATCAAAACAGAAGAGAGAAAATACAAGCGCGTAGTAGGCCATGGCCTGAACGCGGTGGAACTCGCCCGCAACTCTCGGTTAGACCACTTCTTCGTGAAGGACTTGAACGCCGAACCGAAACTGGAGAACGCGGACTGCAGCTTCGATGCGGTGCTGTGTGCGGTCAGTGTGCAATACCTGGAGCAGCCGGAGAAAGTGTTTGCGGAGATTTTCCGAGTGCTGAGACCAGGAGGTGTGTGCATCATGAGCTTCAGCAACCGCATGTTCTATGAGAAAGCCGTGAGTGCATGGCGTGATGGCAGTGACTACAGCCGCACACAATTAGTGGTCCAATACTTTCAGTGCGTTGCCGGGTTCACGCAACCGGAGGTGATCAAACAGGTTCTTCCCATCACCAGTGCTCCAGCAGAAGAATCACAACAACAACAAAAGGGATCATTGTTCGCCTGGTTTCAACGCTTGCTGCAGACTGGTGGTGGAGGGAGGGATCCATTCTTTGCTGTGATTGCCTATCGTAACTTCAAGCCCATAGAATAATGAAGAAACCATCTGTAAAGCTTGCAGCAAAATGTGGACAATCTCATAGCAAAAATACTTCTACATCTTTTGTTGGACTTGAGGATGGATCTCATTTGCATTCTTGATTCCCTCTTCAGAGATTTTCGGTGTAGGTCTGCTCAGCTCTGTTGGGGATTCCAAGGATGAACCCACCAATGAAGTTGCTGAGGTCATGCAAATTCTAGACATAGTCTATGGACTTGCAATATGAATTTTCCTCTGCAGACTTATTTGCAGCATCTGTCAGTGTGTTGCTGGAATGTGGAAGAGAACCAGGATGTGTGCTTATGCACCAAATAGATGCAGTTACAGGCTTGAATTTGAAAGTCCCTTGACCCAAACTGCTCTCTGCTGGAGGGCTTAGGTCCTTGAGACTTTGCAATGGCCATTCAATCTCACTGTATTTCTTCAACATGGCATCTTTGAGCTGAGCTATCTGTACAGGAAACTCATTGTCATGTGAATCAAATTTATCAAACTGTGACCAGAATGGTTGGACGGTTAGTGCAGCAAGCTCAAGGCATGGTACACTGAGTGTAACCCATATCTGATTGAAAGCTTCTTGCTAGCAGCAACTAATTGACAACAAAGAAAATTCATAATTTGTGCCTGATCCACAAGGTTTTGAATCTCCCTAGTTTCCTTATATACTGTGAGTGGCACGAAGCTTGAGCAATGCCACTCTCTTTGCAAACTTGAATGTGCTGATACAATTTGCATTCAATGAGTTGATGGTTTGAAGAATCATGGAAAATATGTCTCATTCTAGTGTTGCACCTGCCAGGAACCCTAAGAGGGAAGGAGCCACCACTGTGATGCTGGCTAGCTCAACAAAACATACAAGAGAAGGAGAAGAAGAGCAAGAAAATCCAGAGGGCAACCAAGAAAGGAAAGAGCAAGAGAAGAGATACAAAGGAGAACAAGGAGTGCACATGAAGACTACAAGAGACACAGATTTCTCAAGAAACCCTTATCAAGAACACAAAGGCAAACATCTTGTACTGACTGGCATATCCTTCAAGTGCCCAGGTCTCATGCAAAGCACCTCTGTACTCCCTCTGCTGCTACTCAATCCTATTCTTCTAGCAAGTACATATGATCGTCTTCATGATTTCTGGATGCTTGCATGCCTTCAGAACACTTGAGAAGAGCAATGCATCTCCAGCACCTAAAATTTGCAACTGTAATCAAACAAAGAATGTCAGTGATGATGATTCCAGCCACTTCTGTAAGAAAATTCCACTTTCAGATAATATGTGCTTCCTGTGAAGAATCTGGTGAGCAGAAAGCTGCAAATTGTGTGTAATCCTGAGTAATGTTACTGGCAATGACTCCACAAAATCGTCCCAGATAGGCTCTTCTCTAGCTTTGAATTCACTAGCTTCAAATTCTTTGCTTGGGAGACAATGTCTAAACCAATTTTTACAAAATGTGAGGGAGAAGAAGTCATACAAATTTCTTGGAGGACATGTTATGCAGGCCTTTGCTGATCACAGAGAGTTTGGCAAAGCAAAATCTCAAACCTGAGCTGATAGTGCTACAGGTTTTGGTGTGCGAGTGGCTTCAATTGTGTCTGTAGAAACCTTAGAGGTAGTAATGACATGATCTTGTCTTGCTATCTTTGCTGCACCAACAGTCCCCTGCAACAACTCCCATCTTCAAAGTGATGAAAGCAGATGGAATCATTCCTTGCAATAATCCGCCTTGCAGCAATCTTAGAGATGAGCTTGGCTGCCCCACAACAATCACCTTACAATTGGAGGTTTTCAATAATGCAGAGTGAATTTCCTTGAAGGGTGCGCACTAATGAGACTCAAGGCAATTGCAAGCTTTTGGCCATGATAATGGGAGCAGTATGATTCCTTGTGCTTCTTCTGCACATCCATGCATTACAAAAGATTGTTTCTGGAACATAACCAACCTTCTTCATCCTCAATCCCTCCATCTTTCTATATATCCTGTACATGTGTGTGATTTATCTTTCATGCAACAAATTCTTTGTGCTTATTGTCAACCTCAATCCAGGTGTGTCCACAGGTCTAGTTTCAGATATTTATGGCCTGCTTTCATGACTTTTCTCATTTTTGCAACATCATTCCACCGACTGGCTGCAGCATAGATGTTTGACAACAGCATAAACACTGCAACAGGATTTTTTGGCTGTAGTTTCAACTGCTCCTCAGCTGCAAGTTCAGCTAACTCCACATTGTTATGTACTCTGCAGGCACCCAGCAGAGCACCCCAAGTCAAAGAATCGGGCTCAATTGGCATGGCTGTTATTAACTTATGTGCTTCATCAAAGCAGTTTGCACGGCTGAGAAGATGAACCATACAGCCAAAATGCTTGAGAGTGGGTTGAATTCCATGCTCTTGGATCATAAGCTCAAAGTAATGACAGCCTGCATCCACAAATCCCATATGGCCGCAAGCGGTGAGAAGCCCAACAAAGGTGACCTCATCTGGGCTCACTCCTTGCCTTACCATCTCCCTAAACAATCGGATGCTCTCCTTGCCATCTCCATGCTGTGCATATCCAGTGATCACTGCAGTCCATGCAATTGTGTCTTTGTTGGGCATCTTGTCAAACACATGACGTGCATCTGCTAAGCTGCCACACTTTGCATACATATCCACAAGGGCACTCCCAACACAAAAGTCAGTCTCAAACCCAGCCTTGGTGATCTGGGCATGGACTTGGCTTCCCTCTTCAACAGCTGTTAGGTCACCACATGCACTGAGGACGATCATGAATGTGACCTTTGTGGGCTTAACTCCCTCTCGTTGCATCTGATCAAAAACCTTCAGAACTTGATTGGCATACTCCAAATGCTGGGAGTAGCCTGCAATCATGGCATTCCAGGCAACAGCATCCCGGGTTGGCATTTTGTGAAACACTTGGCTTGCATTGTGCAAGTCATTGTGTTTGCAGTACATAGTGAGAAGAGCAGTCCATGAGTACACGTTCTTATGATGTATTCCATCAAACGCAGCCTGGGCATCTACCGGACTACCACACCGAGCATACATACTGAGCAGTGCTGTTCCAACTCGCACATCTGACTGAAGTCCTGCTTTGAGAACCTCGGCATGGATTTTCTTGCCATTATCTAGAGCTTCTTGACTGGTGCATGCAGAGAGGATGCTGATGAAGGTGACTTTGTTTGGTGTCATGCCTGCTAAGGCACGACATATTCTCATTGGTCTCAGCAGGAATTTAATTCATTATCGGCTCAAAACTCAATGCAACAAAGGAGGAAGCAATAAACCCTAGTGGTTAGACCAACAATGGAAAGAGAAGGTATCCCCAGGACACCAGAACATTGTGTATCCTTCTTCTTGTTTTATGAATTGTTGAAGCTGGAGATTATAGGTTTTGACCAACCTGCAGACTTCATGCAGGCAAACAGTTTGAAAGCTCCAAGAGGATCTCCAAGTTGGGCACATCCTGCAATCATGGCAGTCCAGGAGACCACGTTCCGCTGTGGCATTCTATGGAACACTTGGAGTGCATCATGTAGACTCCCACACCGGACATACATGCTCACCAGGACTGTACCCACAACAATATGTGTATCTAACCCTGCTTGCTTAATATTTGCATGCACCCATCTGCCTTCTTCCAAAGCATTGGAGGAGTTGCCAGTACACTGATTGAGGGTGCGGATGAAGATTGCAACCTGACTAGCAACTGGTCCAGCTTCTTTTGGTACTTCTCCAATCCCCCCTGCAACATTTTATTACATATTACAATGATGAATATGAGGGTCTTGTTAATAAGTAGAATGATCATAGCACACACTGAATGAAAATTGTGCACTGTGCTTTCTCCAATGCTGTTGAGTCCAGTTTATAGTGAGGAGGCCCTCAAAACCACCCACTCTTCTTGGTCTTCTTCATGCTTCCACATCACTCCTAACAGTGTCTTTTTTGCACATGTTGATGAGTTAGGTCATAACTTACCAGGCTGCGCTGGGTCCAAGAAGCTGCCCATTTTTGCTACAGTTGGTGCAACAGCAGCAGCAGCAGCTCCCAATACCACCATATCATCATCATGCTTTTCAATGCCCTTCCTATAGAAATGTGAGTTTCTTCTTCCTGCTAATAATAATCTGTTGTAGGCAGCAGTAGCACAATTTGCCCTTCTTGAGCTTTTTAAACTAACAAGAAGAGGAACGAGCGGCATCATGCACTCTGTCCCCTCCATGCTCCCACCATCTCCATTTTACTTTGCCAATGTCTCTCCTGATCTCTCTTCTTTTTGCTACCTATCAGATCATACTTCCCATCTCCTTTCTTTCAATTCAAATTCTTCATCTCTCTTCTTTGCTACCCCATGGTATATTTATGTACCCATATTTCTTCAGTATCTTGCCTGATGATATTTCTTCTCTGGCTAACAGATTACAGTTACAATGTGCTGTTCTTAGTTCTTTACCCTTCAATGTCAGCAGCCTTGATCTCTCAAGTTGTTTTTTTGGCCATGTTGGTACCATAGTAAAAATCCCAAAATCCATTTAAATTATTTCTAAATATTACAAAACACCCCATGCCTAGACTAAACCAGGGTCTCTGAGTTCAAATCTAACATTTTTTGGGCTTAATATGGCCACTAAGAGGCCTCACTCAAAAAGTGAAGGTACCATCATGGGTGCTGGTTCACCCAAGAATGATAACTTCTAGTCGCCTTTTTTCTTCAATGTATGTCCTCCTTTGTCTCTTTCTCTTTCTTCAATGTTACTAGATGAATACCTACTTACATAAAGCAAAAATCTCCGATGCATATCCATAAGTTGCTACCCGAGCTAGCTCAATGTGTCAAACCATTGATTCTATTATCTTGGGTTTCACACTACTAGTGACAATCAATTGACATAAGGTCAAAATATTAATAAAATTAAGTTTTATTCAAATACATTATTTAAAAGATAATTAACTACCAAACATAGTAATTCATGATTGTATAAATTGTCCATGAAATCTTTTTCACTTTCATTAATTTTAGAATATGAGACTTAATTTTTATTTTTTGAAACATTGATATTTTTAATGCCCATAATGTTCTTTTTGGTACACCTCATTGTTTCAAAATTAGTTTTGAGGGGCTTTGCCAAGATCCCCCAATGTTGTTTGTATCGTGCATTTCAATGATCCTTGGTTCAAAAACATATGTAATATACTGTAATTTTTTTTACTCTAGGGTTCACAACATCCTTTATGTATTAATTAGTGTCCTTTGACATTGTATCCAATGTCAATGCTTGAAAAAAAAATTCATGTCCATCCTAGCATTGATGGTAGTTTTCAACATACCTTTTCAACACCCCTTCTAGTGTTTGTTGTCGTTTTGTAGTTCCATATCAACATTCCTATCTTTTTGTTCTTCATTATTTTTCATTATCTTTGGTGTTGTTTAGGTGTGTTTTTGTTGTCAATCAAACTTAGGTCATTCTTAAACCAAAACATCACTCCAATTTGAATTTTGATTAAGGATGTTCAAATTCAAAAAGGTTTGTTGAGTTTATGTCCAATTTTGGAACCTTTCAAGAATTTGGCTTCAAAACAATCATAGTGATTTTAAAGGGATAATATATTTTATCCATGCAAAAGGGGAAAGCAATTAGGAAACAAGGTGGGGATGTTTACCCATTCCAAGGAAAGGGTGGTTAGAAGGGGTAGAATAATGTCCATCCTTAATCATGTGTGGAGGTGATATTAAAAAATGTTAACTACCATTTTCTCACTATGTATTAATGAATTTGATATTTAAAATGAATTTATTAAGTCTAATTAGCTTCATAAATAGAACATTGATACAAATAATGTACACTTGTTAACTTTGATCAAATGTTTTAATGGATATTTCATTTTCAATGTTAATTTGAATATATTTATAAATTTTTATTATAAGGTGTTTGTTAAAATATTACAAAAAATTTGAAATTGAAATTTAATGTTTTTATTTTTTCATATTTGACTTACTTAATATGAATATGAATAATTAATGTAGATTTTTTTCATTTTTTAATAATTATTTTAAAAGGTTTTGATAATTCAGTTTTAAAGTAAAAATTATTATGAGATTTCATATTGATTTATTTGTAAATTTTATGATGATGATTTTCAATGGACTTGGTTTGGGTAGGGTAGCTTTAGATTCCATGTTATCATACACTAAACAATTATATCATGAAATTTTGTTGAAGGTAGATTATAGATTGAAATGCAAAAAAAGATTGAAATTTAGAGAAGGTTGTTATTAAATTTTTGTGTCAATTTGCATTTTTCCTCTTTTCTGAAAAAAATGATCATTCGCAAATTTGTAACATTGTGATTTAAGCTTTTAAGCTTTTATTATTTGCAAAATTTGTGATCATAAATTTGGTGTGATTTCCTTTGTACCATTGATGATAAACCCTAATTGAAAATAAAACAAGAATTCAAAAGTTTTACATCATGTCCAAATTGAACAAGGAAGAAAAACAAAAAATAATTCCCCCCACCCCCATAGAAAGAAAGAATTAGGCTTGTCATGAGTCCATGTTGAACCTTCCAATTGGTATCAAGAAATTTTTATTTTCAAAACTAATTGTCACCATTTTTCACATAGTTTAATAATTGGGTCAACAATTTGGGGACATAGTTAAAATCAATTCCCCCTAGTTAGGCTAAATTGAAGTCCTAATGAATTTTTTGCACACATTATATTTTTTGTATGACCCAAATCCATGCAACCACTTTATTTTCATTTTTAAAAATCTTGTATTATGCAACCATTCAATTTGTGACCATATGCGAATAATTGTAATTTGTAATTATATTTTGTCATTTTTACAACTATTCACCATTCTTTTCAATTTATTATTATCATTGTGACTATGATGACATTAATTTGTAACTACTAAATTTTCCATCTTTCCATATTAATTAATTTTTTGAGCTTTTGAATCAAAAATAGCCTTTTATGTCAAAATAGTTGAAAAAATAGTTGTAACATGGTTACCTCACTATGGTGTACCTATACTTTTGATCTACATTGTGATATTTTGAAATGGGGTATATGATATATCTATAGATTATATTACATTCATGACATAATAAGTATACATTTAGGATATATTATAAATGATTTTTAAGAAAATATTTAAGTAAATGAATACATGAATAGGTTCGTAAACAGTAAATATGTACGTAATTAAACTAGGTTAATTATTCGTGAACAAATTACACATAATTAAAAAAATCACTAATTATTAATTATATATTATATTTAATAGGTAATAACTATTATTAGTTATAATTTTTTTAATTAGATTGATTAGTTCATTAATGCCTTTGAATTATTTGATAATCATTAATAATATTTTATTATTAATTCCTTATTCTTATGTTTAACCAACATTTTATTTTCCAAGGTTTAGCCAAGTCCTAATTTAATGAATATTTAACAAAGGTTTGGATGTGGTTTAATTAGTTTTTAACGAAAGTTTTGCCAGAATTTAACCAAATGTTTAACCATGACTTTGTTAAGTTTTAATCTAACTAGTATTTAAATAAATTCAAATTTACCCAATATTTCATTTAACCAAGATATGTTCAAATATGAATTAAAATCTTGTCAAATATGAATTTATCCAAAATTTAACCAAATTTGAATTCAACCAATGTTTAGCCACAATTTGCCACATATAAGTTTCGCCAATATTTAAATAATATATGGATTTTGCCAAATTTCTTTAAATTTGAATTTAACCAATGTTTAACCAAAATATGAAATTACTCAAAGTTTTGCCAAATACGAATATAGACAATATTTAATTAAAATTCGATCTTGCCAAGGTTTTGCCAAATTTGAATTTAACCAATGTTTTATCAAAATATAAATTTAACCAAAGTTTTGCCAAATATGAATTTATCCAATATTTAGCCAAAAATTGGGTATCAACAAAATGTTGTCAAATTTTAATTTAATTAATGTTTAACCAAAATATGAAATTAGCCAAGTTTTTGTTTTTATTATTATTTTGTATAATAAAAATAAAGTGTTTCTTTTTCACTTTTATATTTTTGTTTATTTAGATGCAAGTTTAAAGTTTGGAGAAAGAAGATACACCTCATTCTTTTTCAAGTACAGTTTTCTTCATTATTATAAATTTTTTTTTTTAAATTATTTATTTGATTTCTTCATTTTTGTAAAAAAAATTTCTTTTAAAATTATTTTACTGTATTTCCCTTTCCTTGTTTCATTTGTTTCCATTCCTTTTTTATAGTCTTTGCGTTTTTACTTTTTTTGTGTTTATGTTTGTTTCATGTTTTTATTTTTTCTATTTTTATTTTGTCTATCTTCATTTTTTTTCTATTTTATTTATTTATTTATTTTGTTTCTAGTGGGTACCTGTGACCTTCGAACACGATGAAGTCCCCTGTTTTTTTAAACTTGGTTCATGTTTTTATTTTATTTTTTAAATTTTTATCTTTTTTATTTTTAATCTTGGATGAAAGGACGGATGATGGGACGGATGACGGGACGGATGGATGGAAAGGATGACCGAACACCACCGCAAGCGAACAAAACCAAGGATATTATATAAGTAAATTAAGTATAGTGAAAAAAAACGAAAATGAAATCACCTAAGGATCCATCGAATGAAATGATAACAAGACCCAAATTCAAGTCAAAATTTGATGACTTTGTGCCATAAAAGAAACATCATTTTACTTATAATGTGTGATATGCCATGATATAGAAAAATGACATGTGATAACACCATGGGGAAATGTTATATGGGTCAATTATGTAACATGTAAAAATTATAAAATATGGTACATAAGATTTTTGTACATGTCACATTAAATACCCCAAACTATGTTCAACATTTTCCCAATTATATTCAAAAAATTTGCGCCCATATTGCAATGAATACATAATCATATCAAATCCAATTTTTTGTGTGTGCAATAAGAATTTGTTTTACAAAATCTTATGATTTGGAAAACCAAAAGATATTATATATGTGTAGTATAGTGGTGTACAACACCAAACTTTTGTTCCTAAGTTGAACAACATAACATATAATTATATGTAAAATTCATCAATGCAGTTTGGAATTTTTTACACAAGGTTAGCCCATCATTCAAACTATGAACTTTTAAATTGTCATTTTTTGCATATGTTATGTTGGGGGGGACACTACAACATAAATATCACATGTTCAACTCCACACACATGCAAGCTTATTTGAACATAGTGAGCAAGTGGAGGTATCAAAATATTAAATTATACCATCATTTACATTTGTTTCCCTCTCAAAACTTGATTTATTATCATTATCATTATGGCTTCAAAATGTAATGAAAAATCACCAGGAATAAAAAGTTCTTATGTGAATTTTGTAACATGTTGTAAAATTAAATTTGTTCTCATAAATAAAATTATAAACTTGTAACAAAATTTGTAAAACTACACCTAATATTTTTATAATATTTTTTTATGGTTCAAAGATATTATTAGTGTTAGCGAAATGAATGTTTGTCAACATAATACCAAATTAGCATAGTGTGCAAATATTAGTTTAAGATATATTGATTTACCTAGCTCCAAACATTTAAAGTGTGTGCATTTGGAGTTTGTTGTACATATAAAATCTACATTATTTTCATCTTTCAACTCCCACATTGTCATATTTTGTAAAAGTTACGAAATGGAGAGAGCACATTAGTTGGATCACATTACAAATTTAACTCCATATGTGTAAACTTATTCAAACAATGTAACCAAGTAAACACAAGTACCAAACATCTTTGGTGTATGCATGAATTTGAACACTATCATCTTTTGTAGATGTTGTGTTGAGGAAAATTGTTACGTAAACTAACATCAAAAATTGAATTTCATATGTATGTGAGTTTAAGGTTGATTTGACAAAGTTTGAATTATTAATATATTGACCTTTTATTATCAATTATAATTCTTTTGTCTTCACAAACATCTATATATTATCAACCAATATTCATGGCTAACTTCAAATGTTTTGAGTGTAACATTTTTTTTACCACTTCTCATCAACGTGATGGACATCATCAATTGGAGCATTAATCAACTTGTTAAATCCATACTATCACTAGTCGAATTACTGTTAATTAGTCGATTAACAACAAATTTTCTTACCACATTAATTATTGCACAAGGACATTTGGGCACAGTGATAACCTAAGCTCTTGATGTGGTCATCACTACGCCAAAGCCACATTCCGGCGCCTACCAAATTAGCGGCCAAGGTTTGTCGATTTAGGAAAAGGGAAGTATAAGTGATACTTAATGTATGGAAATGTTTTCCATTTGGTGTAGTTGATAGTTAGTATATTGAAATGTGTTACTTGTGGAGATGTGGTTATCACTGCGCCCAAATGTCCATCTCCACAACAAGAGTTTTTGCCAATGGTCCCATGGATCATGGTTGTCAATGGATATCAATGTAAGGCATATGGATGTGCGTACTATTGCACTTCCAAAAAAATTGTTATCAATCATCATTTGATCAACCATTTTTCTTACCAATTAATATTAGTTATCAACCATGTCAAATGTAGCGCCTTTTCAAAAAGGTCAAATACACCGCATATTTTGGTGTTGACCACCAAAATATGGAACCTATAGGTGACCAAACGGGGTTCCAACTTAAGCAACAAGTATATGTTTCATCAAAGCCCACCAATGTTCAATATTGAACATGGCACAAAATCCATCAATTTTTAAATTGAGTCCATGGCTCAGATTGTCTCATTGGCACAAATTAGCTATCAACCACACCATTCCAATAGGTACCCCATTAAACCATATCAAACAAACAAGCGTGTTTTTAACCCCGATCAATGGGGAATTCAATTTGGATTGTTCAAACATATTCGGAGAATCCATAGACCATGATTAATCATGTGCCATATCATTTAAAATGGTCGGTTGTTTCTATTGAAGATTCCCATGTGGCCACGATGGGGCTTAACTAACTTTGGGTGCCATCCACAATAAGTAAAGATTGTATGTTGATGAATAAGTTTTTCATTACAATGGTCTAATCAAGAGATAACAACCCGATGGATGATAAGCCATTTGTCAATGTTCTTAACAATTTGCATTTGGATCTCATAAATGCACTAGAGAATCTCATTTTTTATATCCAACATTGACAAGATGCAAACAGAGATGATGAAGATCTTGTTCACATCCACATGGTGTTGTTGCACATTTGATGACTACCAACATGTCCAATCATTTAATAAAAGGTACAAACTAGTTATCCAATAGTGAAGTTCTTAATTGTGAATAATTTAAAATTAGACCTTTCATCAACCAACCTTGCCTTGGAACATGTTTGACATGTCATAGGTCCCATAACCATTCTCCAATATTGGTGGAGATGTACAATCGTCATGCAACTTGTGCGTCCAATGTGGTAGCCTAATTACCCAACCATCCCCTGGTGTGAAACTAATGAGTGGTTTGTTTACATTCGTGACAATGCCAAGGACACACCATTCAATAGATTATGGGAGACTATGCACTTTGCATGCACAATGAATATATGTTGTTTGTGAAGCCAATGCAATCATTCATTGCTAGTTTGCATGGAAATATCCATGCTGCCCAACAATACATGAACATTTGGGCCATTCAACAAAATGCAACCATGGATGGCCAAAATGTTTCCCATTTGGTGGCCACTACATTCCTCGAATATGCAAATCTTGATTTAGGGATTGCAAATTATCATCATCTTGTTGCTTACTTTAGTAGTGCGATTAAACAAAGTTATTGCATAGAATTTCCCATTGACGAGACATCGTGGCACTCTTCAACCATGGCTACACAACATTATGTCAATTATTCAAATGATCATAGATTCATAATCAATGTTTAGTCAAAATATGAATTTAAACAAGGTTTTTGCCAAATATGAATTTAACCAATATTGAGCAAAATATTGAATTTTGCATAGGTTTTACCAAATTTGATTTTAACCAAGGATTAACCAATTTGAATTTAAAAAAAGTTTCACCAATTTGGAATTTAATGAAGGGTTATCCAAATTTGATTTAACCAACATTTAACCAACGTTTAACCAAATTAGAATATTGTCAATTTTTTGCCAAATATGAATTTAACCAAGGTTTAGCCAAATATGGGTTTAATTAAAGTTGAGCCAAATTTGAGGTTAACACATGTTTATGCAATGTTTAGTTTAACCAAATTTGAATTCAACTAATGTTTTACCAATTTTAATTTAACCAATGTTAATTAATGTTAAATTTAACCAAATTTTAATTTAGTCAGCATTTTGCTAAAATTTTATTTAACCCAAAATTTTAATTATAAAAAATGGGAACTAGTCACAAATTGCATACAAATGGTTAATGGATGAGACCATATATATTGTGGTTACATCAAAATGAGTTATCATTTGTAACTAAACATTATATGCAATTTCACTTATGTAACTAATGGATTTTTAGTTGCATATGTTCATTGCAACTTGTTTATAATTGCAAATTATAGTTGCAAATTGACATTTTTCTTTTAGTGTTTTTGTATGGTTCAAATTAATCCAACCACTTGTAATATTGTACTAATTTTTTTTCTACATTACCAATTGATATAATTGACGTTTTAGGAATACAACATGTTTTTTTCAAACCCCACATGGTTTATGTTTTGTTTGCAAATACAACACATTTTCTTTCAAACCCCAAGTGGTTTATGTTTTGTTTGTAGTTTTTTTAGTAACATTTTTTAAAAATTACATCATATATGTGTTTTTCTAACATTTGCGATGTTTGTGACAATTTTTTTAACAACTTTTGAGGTTTCTTACAAACATGTGTTTCTTTCAATATTTCTAACAACTATGGAAACGTTAAGAGATCCCATTACGGATTACAAAGAAGAAAAAAAGGATTCGTCACTATAGGTTCCATTTCTTGTGGGTATGTATGAATATTGTTTTAATTCTTCTTTTTTTTCTTCTTTTCCCTATTTCGTTTTTTTGTTTTTTTTCTATTTCATTACCCCACCTTATTTTCCTCTTATGGTTATGGTTTCTTTTAAATTTTTGGTTATAATTATATAAATAACTTGTAACCTACCCCTACTTAAGCTATTGAATAAAATCAACAATCATGGTCTTAATCTTAATCATGATTTGCTAAAAATAAATAAACAAATAAGAATAATAGGGTGAAAAGGATGTGAATCAGATAATGAAATTGTGATGAAAAACCTACTAAAAAATTATTTCAAAATTTCATCAAAGGGTTTTTTTAACCAACTCTTTCCATTGTTCCATTTTTTAAACATTGATTCAATTATTATATTTCACCAATGGTGGAAGAAGAACAATTTCAACATATTGAATATTTCACATCCTTATATTCCACTATTTCCTTCTCTTACTTTCTAAAATGTACCTTGATTTTTTTAAACTTTTGAATGAATCATTTCATAGAATTTACCTATTTGATTTTCATAGCAAATTAAGTCTTGATATTATGTATTTCTCGTTAAATTTTATTTCTTGGACAATGAAATGTTGTTTTTCTCTAGGAAAAATGTAAGTCATTGAATTTGATTATGTTAAGTAATTGAAGAATGCAAAATTGTCTATTAATCATATGTATTATAGGTTAAAGATTATGCAAAGATATGATAAGTCAAATCACAATATTTGGATTGAATTTTTTATGATTTTGTTTAATTCATTCATTCTTGTACATTATAATTGGCTAGTTTTTGTTCAAGTTCTTAGTAATGTTGATGGTTTGGGATTTTGATTTTGGGACTTGTGTCATGTAGAAAATATTCAAATAGACATTTGTAAAATTCTGAATTTTGATGTCGAACATGATTGTTTTTAAATTTTCTTAGGAGAATTGGAATTTCGAGACAATTACTAGTATGTGAATAATTTCCAAATTAAACTACAACACATGTGCTTGAAATGTTTTAGGACTTTGCCAATATCATAGATTGCCACCTTGGTGGATTTGTTTTTTGGAACATTATTTACTTGTTTAATTTTTAAAAAGGGTAATTTTTTTAATGATTGACAATTGACAATGTAACATTTGTTTTTCCATTTATTTCTTGAATGAATTTTATGCATTTTCTTTTTCTTTTTTTCAATTCGAAACATTATTTGTTTGCCACCTAGTTCAGCCACAAGGAATTAGTACTTGTTATTCTCTTTCAATTATCAAAAAGGATATTCCCTTTGCCACCCAATTCGGCTATGGATGTTTCTTTTTTTGGTTATTGGTTTTGAATTTTACAAAGATATGTTTTTATTTGCCACCCAATTTGGTTAGAGAAATTTATTGTTCTCATGTCTTCTTTGGTTTAACATAGAGAATTTTACAATTGTCTCCCAATTTGGTAATGAAAATTATTTTGTGTTCATTTTTACTTAGAGATAAAAAAATTCCATATATTGTTCAATTTTATTACATGGATATTTGTTCAATTTTGTAGTGATTATGATGGTTTGGGATTTTGACTTGGGGTTTGTTGTCATGCAGGAAAATATTCAAACATACAATTTTGAAATCTTGAATTTTTTTATCCAATGTTTTTTAAATTTATTCTCCTATGATAATTGGAATTTTAAAACAATTGTCGACTTGCAAACAATTTTCAAATTGAACTACATCATTAGTTTTCAAAATGCTCTATGACTTTGCCAAGGTAATTAATCATAACTTTGGTGGATATTTCTTTTTGGAACACATGTTATTTGTTTCATTTTTGAGAAGGGAAAAGCTTTTAATTATTGACAAGTGAAAGCAAGGTAAAGTATGCCCAAAAAAATCCATTGACATAGTCATAGTTACATTTGTGGCATAAACATGAAAAAACCTATTCAAAATTTCTTTAACTTTCATTGTGAAGCAATGGTACACTCCATTGAGTTTATCATAATTTACACATAAAGTGTGAGGAATTTTAATATAAGAAAAATGAATGAAAAATATGATCTCAACTAGTTTGGGTTTCAAATTTTCAAAATATTTTTATATGAAAAATTAGTAAAATATCACTCTAATATGAAAAAAATTAAAACACATTGATACATATTAATGTTTTATCCATTTGAAAGCATAAAAAATCAAATTACAATTGTAATTTCATCATACTTTCATATACTTGTTCAAAAGTGGGACACATATTTTCCTATACTTGTATTTCTAAAAATGTAATTAAATGCATATCAAAACATGCAATTTTTTAATATTATACAATGAAGTCAAAGAACTTCTTTATATTGATCATTAAAATAAAAAAATTCATGAGTTCAATGTATTAAGGTTTAATTTATCAATACTTTCCACAAAAAAATCAACTATCCCTTGTTGGGATAATTTACCATATTTTCACCCTAACAATTGATAATGTAACATTTGTTTTTCCATTTGTTTCTTGGATATATCAATATTATGCATTTCATTTTATTTTTATTTTTTTGTTTTTCAACAAGGAAGATTCTTCGCTTGCTACCCAATTCAACTGCAAGGGATTGGTACTTGTTAATTTTTTTCGATTATTAAAAAGGATCTTCCACTTGTCGCCCAATTCAACCATATATTTCTTTTTTTGGTTGTTGGTTTCATGTTTTGCAGAGATCATATGCTTTCATTAGGTGTTTGGTTTGGGTATGGAAATTTTTTGTTTTCATGTTTTCTTTGGTTTAGCATATAGATTTTTCCACCTATTACCCAGTTTAGCCGTGGAAATTGTCTTTGTGTTCATTTTACTCAAAGGTAAAGTTTTTTCACATATTGCCTGGTTTTATTACATGAATATTTTGTTCAAGTTCTTAATGATTTTAATGGTTTGGGATTTTGACTTTGCAACTTGTTGTCATGTGTGTAAACATTCAAGCAAAAAATTGTGAACTTTTTTATTATTTAATGTGATTATTTTTTAGTCTATTAGGACAATTGGAATTTTAAGATGGTTGTTGTATGTAAACAATTTCCAAATTGCATTACATAATTGGTGTTGAAAATGCTTTAAAACTTTGCCAAGGTAATCAATCACCACCCTAGTGGATATTTATATTTGGAGCATTGTTTGTTTGTTTCATTTTTTAAAAAGGAAGATCTTTTAATGATTGACAATTAACAATGTAACATTTTTTTCCATTTTCTTTTATAATCAATTTTATGCATTTAATTTTTTTTTAAATTTATTTTAGTAGGGAAGATTCTTCATTTGCCACCCAATTTGGCCATGGATTTTTTTTTTTTTGGTTATTGGTTTTGTGTTTTTAAAAAAAAAAATTTCACTTGCCACCAAGTATGATTGTAGGAATTTTTATTTTCATGTTTTCTTTGGTTTAACATAATGAATTTTCGTAATGTTTTTAATCCTAGCATAAACCATGTTTTACAACTTAGCACAATTTTGAGGTCTTTTTATTAAATGAAAAGTTCCTTGTTCTTTTTAGTCATGTGTTTTTTTTCCTATGTAGAGATTTTTTATATTCATCTTCATTTCAAGTCCCATATGTAAACCTTTTTTTATTTAAAACTTTTTCAATTTTAAAATGACATTTCCCTTCTTTTGTTAAATTTTTTTGGTCCTTTCCCTTGATTGCTTGGAGATATGTCAAAATCCTTGATCATTAAATTTTTTAACTATAGCAAATTTGATGGTCTATTTATTCTTCAATTTTTTTGAAAATCTTGCATAGTGATTGTGGTTGTCATTGTTTCCCAATGTTTGTTGAATCCGATCATGGTCATGTTGTTCATGCTAGTTTATGCATCTTTTCAAGACTCAATTTAATTTAACTTTTTTTAAAGGGTTAAAAGTTTAGAATGGATTTCCTTTTTCACTTATCACCTAAAAAAACTATTGAGAAAGGTCTCAAAAAGTTTGTTAATAAATAAGGGCTTTTAAGAGTTCAAAGGATCTTGAATGAATGGAAAGACAAGGTTTTTCATTCGAGTAGTAAAAGACTCATCTCCTACATATCCCAATTGTTTTTAGTTCTTCTTTATTTTTTAGAGGAATTTGATCACCTTAAAATGTCTTCAACATTCCTTTGCTTTCATTTATATGGATAAATGTAGGGAAAATATTTTTTTTATGTTAAAAAAGTTATTTCTTTAATTTTTTTCTGATATTTAATTCTCATCAAAGGTCTCAATTTGTTTTGAGTTTAATATCTTAAATTTCCATCTTTCTTATAATAAGGTTCATAATTGGTGAAAAGTGTGCACCCCATCTCTAGTTTATATGTGTTGTGCCATGGAAGTTTCAATACAACTATTTTACATGTGGTCAATGATCTTTGGGTTTCCAACCTCAAAAGTTTGATGTCCCTTTAATTAATAATTGGATCTTCAAAGACTTCAAAGGAGTAATGGAAGTGATCACAAAATTCTTGAATCTATCAAGATCTAGGTTGACAAAGTTTTCCCCTTTTTCTTACAACAATTTGATTTAACAAATTTTTATACCAAGGCAAATCTTAACGCTTGTATGAAAATTTGTGTCTCCATATTGTGAATTGGTCTAGGTACACCAATAAAAGGTTCATTAATTTGGATAGCTAAAAGTAATCATACAAGTGACCATCATTGTATTGGTTTACTTTTACATAGTAAATTGTATCGATAGTGATGTATCAAACTAAAATGAAATGGGGGCATACTTATTAATTAGATCCTATAATATTTTTGGAAACGAAACAAGAGTTGACTAAACAACACGGTTTCTTGTGCTTTCATGAGATATCTCCTTTACTATGTCAACAATATTGGTCTAAAACACAAGGGTAGATGAAATCACGTTCACTATTAAGATTGTCTCCTTGTTGATCTCTTGTGTTGATTAGGGTGTATCCTTAGTTCATCCTTCAGCTATCGAAATTCAATCACCTTCTCTATAGAATTTGTGTTTGTAAAGGTATTTTCAAGTTCTTTCATAATTATTAAAATTTATTTGGATACTTTTGGCTCCTCAAAAGCATGTTTTTGGGAACATGTATCATAAATAAATTTGTAATATGTATCATAAAAGAATTTGAAAATTATGGCTATGAACACATGCACACATTTTCAACCCAAGGAATGTGAAACCTTTGTTGGATTTTCAAAATATCGATGTTAGTAGCATTGGCTTTGATTTTTCAACATATATTTATCAACATACAATGTGTTTACATAATTTTCATACATGATAATAATAGTATAACTTGTATGTACAACAAACTATATAAACCAAATAAATAAACATATCCATAGTATTTACCTAAATAATAAAATATATAATAAATCAATTTGAGAACTATGGTTATGAACATTTGCATACATTTTGAACCCAAGGAGTGTGAAAACTAATGTTGAACAATTCGTCAGATTATCAAAAAACAAATGTTAATTTAGATAATTATTTGAATGTTTGGAGTAGGAAATGCAAGCTTTAAGAAAATAGGTAGAAGATCTCAAGGTGGTAACTTCTCATGTATTGCATGTAAAAGCCATGATGAAGGATTATGATAATTTATAGTTGAAGAAAGTCGTACTTTCAGCCCAAATGTTTAACCTTAAATAAAAGGTAAGTATGAAAAAAATTAAGACGTGAAAACAAATAGAGGAATATGTTCACTAGTTGGTGACTAATTATTTTATTCCTTACAACAAGGACGAACTATTTTATTTACAACATATTTATGTTTTTGATGATGGGAGAATTGAGTTCATTGGTTGAAATGAGCCAATTTTCATTAACATATAGGTATCCAAGAAACTGTGCATATCAGTGGCAAAGGAGAAGATGAGGTTGGAAAAGTGACCAAGGTAGCCACTAGGATTTGGTGAATAAATTTACAAAGGATATTGGGTATTTAGATCATGAAGGCCACATTGTTAGTTGGATGGAATGTCCCTATCCAACAATGTATGCAACATTTTTACATGCCATTTACAAGAAAAATGGTGCAAAATTATCTAAAGGTACTTAATTTTAGAAATGGAAACATTACAAAAAAATTGAAAATCAATGACTAAATTTGCAACTAATTTGTAGTTGTAATGGACACATGTAATAAAAATACAACCTAGTCACTTTAAATAAGTAGTCACAAAAGACATGACATGGCCATGAACTTGAAAATGTAGTCCATTTTTTCATCTATTTATATATATTATAAGTTTGAAGTTGTAAACAAAGGATATGGGATAAATTCTAATGAAAGGGAAACATTACAACCTACAACACTATCACATCATGTGTCCCATACAAAAACACTATTATATATCCACACAATATAATTTTTCTTAGCTATTTACTACCTATCCTAGTTACTACCTATTACCTATAAACTAATCTATCATGTTAATTAATCAATTAATATAAAAACACTATGACATATCCACACAATAAAATATCTACAATTTAACCTACCTAATACCTTAAGTACCCAACCTAATTAATTAATTCATATAAAAACATGATCACATATTCACATAATAAACTAATATTTAACCTACCTACTACCTATCCTATTTACTACCTATTGCCCAATCTATTAATTAATTAATGACCTAGCTTACTAATTATCTACCTAGTTTAACTAGGTCTAATTTTTTAGCCTAATCTACTAGCTACACCTTGTAAACCAACCTATTACTACCTATAGATAACTTAGGCCAATTAACTAAGTATGCAAATTAAGCTAGGCTACTAATGTACATAAACAAACTTAGTTTAACTTAAACCATTAAAATTATTTAACTTAGTTTACCAACTAAGTTATAGTAGTTTTTTCTAGCAACCTAATAGCTAATAAATTAATTTGTACACTTTAAATTGCAATAGAAAACACAACACGTGTCATTAATCATTTATGTATAGTTGCAAATATAGTTACAAAAGCAACTTTGTTGTCAATCATCAATGGATGCCACCCATAATGGATGACATATGTTCATTTTTCATTAATATTTTCATTTAAACTTTTGGTAATCATTCATTATAGTCACATGTATGATTAAAATTTGGATTTGTTAAAATTTTGTCATATATGCAACTATGAACACTTGCAATTAAGGTGCCACATAGGATTGGTACAAGTGTAGTTGCAAATTGGGTTGCTTTGGACAATATTTGCACATTAATCATAAACATATGATCTTAATGGACAAGATTTCTTCTAGTGAAAGGTATTTAGCGAATATGAAAATGGATGGAAAGGCATTCCATGGAACTTTGAACAAAGAGGTGTTGCTGAAGAAGTGGTTTCCCATAGCAAAGGAATTGGAATTACTTATCACAAAAGCAAATGTAATGGAAGAGAATGACGATGAAGGGGGGAAATTGAAATCATGACAAGACAAATTCCTATTTCAATTCCTACTAATCCTATAAAAATTGGGGTTTTGAACAAACCCAATTTTCCATTTGGGAATTTTTTTTAAAAAAAGAGGAAATTCAATGGAAAGTAATGCAAAAGCTTGAAAGACCTTAAACAAAATGGGTGGTGTGGCAATTTAATTATCACCAAAAACAACGAAGCAGGATTTGAATGCCCTTGTATCCATGTATTTCAAAAGTTAACCATCACAATAACCATCCTTTATATCTGTATCAATCCTTGAACCAACACATCTTATGCCATGGTGGTCACTATAATAGTAGGAATTGTAGCAACATCTTTTGTAGATAGACCAACTTCTCAAACTACAAGACTCACCAACATGGCAAAATTCCAAACATTTTTGGATGTAGCTCGTGAGCACTTTCTCTTGGCAACAAAAGTCATCAACGATTTCCAAAACCTATATAAAACCAAGGAAGGAACCAAACAAGGTAAATGTAGGGCAAATGATGAGTTAATGCATAAAGAGGTCTAGGTTAAAATCTTGCAAGGTCATTTAAAAGGAAGTCCAATCCAAGGACAATGTTGGAAAAATGTTGTATTGTTTGATATTTGGAAATGCAAAACCTACATGAAAATCTTATGGCATTGAAAGTAGGATTAGAGGTTATAAAACTGAAAGTTTTGCACCAAATTGAAGCCCATGCCAAACTTGTCACAAAACATAAACACCTTTAAAAAATTTATTGCAAGACCTACATGATTTTATTGTTAAATTAGTAAAGAGATCCCATGAAATAGAAAGAAATGTGGTAGTGTTACTAAAGGAGAAGAAGGACAATTGGGAGCACTAGGAAGCTACTTTCAACTCCATTCAAAAGATGATAACTCAATTCAAGAAGGAAATAGTAGAGGCTCAATTTGGAGCCACAAATCAAGAGTTAAAGATTGAAGCATTAAGGAAGAAGATAAATGAGCCTAAAGCTCAATTCATCCCCATTTTACATGCACAAACCTAGTTGAAAAATTATGACAATGTATGATTGGAAAGGGCCTTGTTATCAACCCAATTGTTTGATCTCCAACATAAGGCAAATAAAAAGGTGATAAGGTGAAAGCAACTAGAATCCAACACCCAACAAATTGTGAGTGACTTGTTTGCAAATTATAAAAAAAATGCATTTTTCTATAGGCAACATCTAAATGTTTTTAAATAAACGTATCCCAACTTTGTGTTTAGACTAAAAACTCTGCTAGAGACAAATGATAGGTCCTCAAGCCTTGATATCACTTCTCATGAATCATCGAAGTTAAATGAATGAAAGGTGATCAAAGTGAAATTCATTAACACAAAAGAAACCAAAGATCCTATTTATTAATATGTCACCTGAACTAGAGGAAAAAACACCAAAGTTAGTTGCCATGATGTAGGAGATGCACTCGACCAAGGCTTTATAACAAAATAATTGATTTTTGAAATTGTGATGTAAGAGGTGGTCACTAACTAAGTTCCTGAGGTTGTGATCCCATGTTATATTTGATTTAAATGGTGTTTTCATAAGGACACAATTAACAGCAAACAAGGTCTCTATGGTGATCAAGGATGGATGTTATCCTCCCAACTCATTGAATATTCTTTAGGCTAGGTCTTTAGGAATTCTTCTCTTAATGTAAGGAACATTTTGTTATGTATATATGGTCATTTGCAAAGTTACTTGGAACAAACTTGAACATAACTTGCATATAATTCAACTCTACAAATGTTCTTGATTAAAAATTATGCAAACTATAATGTTCACACTCTAGTAGGGATTCCAAATAAGCCTATTTTCCATAAAAACCTTACAAATTTCTTTATAAAATATCTTGGTACTCATTTGGGAAAAATCCTTCTCATTGATGATCTACACCTAACAACTTAAACTTACACAACCCATTTTTTACTGCAATTTTCTTGAAGACATTTGAAAGTTTTACTAATGATAGTAATAATTTGTTAGAATTTGTCTTTCCATGCCTAAAAAAGTTGTGTAAATCTAACATGTCAATGTCTAATTTTGTAAAATAAAACCTTTTTGGTGTCATTAGATATATTAGTGTTAATGATCCTTTGTACAAAAGAATTTGTACTAGCAACAAAATGAATCGGAAAAAAATCAAAAAAAAATTCTAATGACAATGGTAATTTGCCCAAAAGTAAATTGTTTGTTTAAGGATCCATCAATAGAGGTAGTCAAAAGTTTAAATAGGTTTCAACTATGACCAAGTTCAAACCCACTTGTGGCAAAAGGTTATTGATGGTGTTCATGGCATGCCAAATTAGACTTGCATCCATGGCATCATAACATAATTTCTTCCACTTTGGCACCAAACAACAAAAAATTCACAACACTTGCTATTGAAATTCATAGATAAACAATCTTCTTACTAAGTAATATTGTTTCAAAAAAATTCATTGGTATTCTCACATTTTTATGAGAACAGTGTGTTTCTTATTTTGACATAGGTTTGTGAGAATTGATTTAGTTTTTTTTTAATCTATTGAAAACCTAGTTGAGTACCAATTTTTAAAAAATAAATAAATAAGTTAGTTATCAAACATGTTTTTTTTCACAAATGCAATAATAATCAGTTTTCACATTCGATTCTCACAACCTAGTTATTGAATTTTCATTTTTTTCTTTTTGTATCTTAAGTTAGGGGATATTTTAAAACCTTAAATAAATAAATAAATAAATCAATCAATGAAAATGCCAAAATAGGCTGTAAATTTTGCATAAAATATATATTTGAAAAAATCCAAAAGAATTTGATATTTCTGAAAGAAAAATAAAATTTTGACATATTTAAAATTTCAACATAAGTTTTGCCAAGGTTGCCAGTTATAAGCAAGAATCTATAAGAATTCTTCTTTCCCTTTGGTAGGTGTTTTACTAAAGTTTTGCAAGGTTTCATCATCTTTTATTGTCCACTAGAACATTTGGTTATAAAATGTTAAATCTATCTAGGGATTCTCATTAACACAAGTGCTTCATAAATTTGAAAAAACCCCCGTTATTTTACATCCTAGATTTGTGGATATCAAGCCTGAAAATCAGGTTTGGGGTTTGCCATTAACCCTATTTGGTTTTTCATATTTTGGTTTTCTTAAAATCGATTTGGTTTTCAAGAGTTGGTTCTCATTTGGATAAGAACCTTTGGTCTGGTTCTAAATACATTTATCCCAAGTATGAGATTAATTGAATCTCATTATGAGAATTAGATTGAAAACCAACTAGATAACTGAATATTCTTATGAGAACCACCCAAAATAGGTTTATACTTCCTTTGAAATCATTTGGGTGTCATGTCAAGAATACTCACATGAAACACATTGTTGTATCTTAATTAACAAATGGAGTTTTTGGTTGCCTAATGTATTATGATAATGGTTTTTACCAAAAGTTTAGAACTATACCTAGATGTACCCAATTTTTAATTGAACTTCATTTCTATGACCAAAGGTGAATCAATTTATTACTCAATTCATTTTCTTGGTTTTGCTTTAAAATTATATTATGTAGTAATTAAATTTACAAGATGAAACCAATTTAATGAAATTAATTTGTTGAAGAGGAAGTTTGAATAATATAATGGGTGTTCAATTGGCGGCAAAATTTGCCATTGTAGTTATTACTTTGCAACCATTGTCGTAATTTTAGGTTTTATTTCATTCTACAAAAAAATCAATTATCACAAAATATTTCCAATATGTTTTTTTTACAAATTTTAAAAACATATCAAATTTTAATGTGTATGCTAAACAATAAGGATTTTTTTATCAACCTTTCTTAATTTCCATATTGTAATATTACTAAACTTTCTTGTGAAATTGTCATTCATAAAGTGTCAAACCACCACCTTTGCTATAAGTAACAAAGACAAATTGCCATTATCCACCATTGATTTTGTCAATTTTTAATAGTAGGTACAAAGAAGTTCACCTTAAATTTCAAACAAACCATTACACAAACACTTACATCCTGAGTTTAGTATTGCATTTCAAATAGGGTTGAGAATATTCAATCACGATGCTAACTAGCACCCAAATTAATCCTGAATTAATCATCTTCAACATATGAACATAAATGGTTAACCTTTGCACCCTTCAAGTGAACATGTGCAATAACAGGAAAACACCAACATAATGACCAAAATTGCAACATATTTGACAATTCATTTGTACATTATTATCAAGGAAAAAATAAGTCATCCAAAACAATGAGACAAATTATGCATATAAACCATCAAAAACAAGTTACTTGTAATGTAATTATAACCTACTCCTTTGCAAGACAAACATGAGGCAAAAAAAGAAAAATTGCTTAAAACAACATTAAAACTTCAAAGATGGAATCTCATGTGTCTAATTTTTATGATGTTCAAAACTTTCACACAATTTTGATGCATCATCTTTCTAATGTTACTGCAAATTTTTCTTTCGAAACAATCCAAAATTATCAACAATAGAATGATTCCATTGAATTGAGCATGCTAAAAAATTCATGTGTTAACTCCATTACATAGTTGGTGCCACATGGAATGCATGCTTCAACAACAATCTTCTTGCATTGACCATATTGTAGCCATCTAGTTAGTTTGAATGCACAAATAGAAATTTCACAAATGAAGCTTGCACAAATAGGTGGCATGGAAATCAATAGCATGCATACCTTCAAGTTTTGAAAGAGCCATAGATAACTCTGAAATTAATGTGTATGGTATTTTAGCAATATAACCTTCTATAGCCTCCTTGAATCCATAAATTTAACTTTTGTGGCATTACAATTACTTGCCCACCTAATTTTAAACCAATCTTCATAGGTCCAATAAAACTCCCACAATAAACAACCTTTACAAACAAATTGTCGGGTATTTCCTCAATTCAAGAACTTCTAAAGAAACATGCAAAGTAAGACCTTATGTTGGACAATTCTCCACAATTATGCCAAAGATCTCACGAACACCATACTAGGTTCAAGGTGGGTGAATGCCCTCCTTGTTTTAAATTGGATGTAGCTATGAAATCTTGTTGCAAATCTTGCATGAAATCTTGTTGTATTTTTGTGCATTAATGTGAAGAATTTGGAAATGGGAAACATTAAAAAAAAAGAAAGTAGGTTGATGTTTTTTTTCCATGGATTGCTGAGCTTTTTCACTACAATGTAGTTCCCCCCTTCTTTGCATTTGCATTTCTTGCAAAAGACCATTGAATAATGTGTGGTTGCATTCAAAGAAGACATAACATGGTTTACAATGTGTTTTGAGCTTTGAAACGTTGCAATGTTTTTTATTTTGCACGTGTATACATGTGCTTACGAGTGAAAAAGAGATGAAAAATGAAAATAATCATGGATCAACTTTCATATGCTAGATGATTTTCAATGTTGATTTCTTCACAAAATAAAAGCTTTTTTTCAAAGCATATTTCTCTTGTTGACACTAGGTGATTTTGATGGGTTTTTTTTAGCTAGCACAAACCATTGAAGCACTCTAGAATGCATGGGCTAGACAATCACCTTCGAATGTCAAGAAGGAGAAGAAACAATGAGTTTTGTTTCAAGTGCTTGTTGTTACATTCAACAACCATAAGCTCATCACGAGCTTCATTTATTTTTGTATTTAAATTTTGAAACTCAATTTTCGATATGTGATTATGCACATTTTGGGTGTGTAAAAAGTATTAATAATTAATAATTTGGCATTATACTAAACAATGAAGCTATTTTGCTTGAGAGCTTCATTCAGATTTTTGGCATAGGAGGCAAATTTTTTTCAATTTTTTTTTTTGGCAATTCCAAAAAATAATTAATTTGTGCCTAACCAGCCTAGGTACTATGGTAGTAATATTTTAGAAGAATTTCCAGCGAATCGTTAGAAGCCACGTGGAGGCACTGAGCCCCAACGGAAAGTTCAAAGGAAATATGAGAAGAAGAGTATAGAAGCAGAAGAGGTAGCGAATGAGTGAACGCCATGTGGAGAAGCTAGGGGAGCGATAGGTCTGCGATGAGGTACCTATCAGTAGATCTGCCCGCTACTTCTGCCCGTGTTCCTTTCCCCTCCCCGCTTCGTCTTCTTCCCTGCGTTGCGCTGCGTTGCCTTGCGGCGCACGTCTGCCTCTTGTTCTGTCTGCCGCTACTGTTTGCACGTTCTTGAATCTTCTCACCGTCCTTGCTTACGAATCCTTTTGCAGTCTCTCGTTGTTTGCTTGACTGCCTTCATCGTTTTTTTTAAACATTGTTTTTCGCTTCGGAGGATTCTCTTTTTGTGTTTGTGTGTGTTCTTTTTCTCCTTCCCCGGTTTCGAGATTTCTGCATTTCTGAAGGTGAAGAAGACAAGGAGAGGAGGTGGTGTTTTCTTGCTTGTCTGCACCTTTTTCTTTTCTTTTTTCCTGCTTTGGTAGCTTCTCTTTGTGTGTGTGTGTGTGTGTGTGTGTGTGTGTTTTTCCTCCTTCCTCGGTTTCGAGTTTTCTTCATTTCTGAAGGTGAAGAAGACAAGGAGAGGACGTGGTGTTTGCTTGCCTGCCGTCTTTTCTTTTATTGTTCTGTTTTCAGGCTTGTGTGTGTGTTTTTCCTTCCCCCGTTACTTGTTTTCTCCATTTTCTCCATTTCTGAAGGTGAAGAAGACTAGGAGAGGAGGTGGTGTTTTCTTGCCAGCCTTCACCATCTTTTTTCTTTTATTTTCTTCTTTGGAGGCTTCTCTTTTGTGTGCGTGCGTGTGCGTGTGCGTTCTTCCTTCCCCGGTTAAGAGTTTTCTTCATTTCTGGAGGCGAAGAAGACAAGGACAGGACGTGTTGTTTCGTCGTCGCGGTGAAGCTTTTGGAGGGTTTCTTAACTGTCGAGAGTGGAATTTGACTCTTTCTTCTGAGTTGTATAAGGTAAGGACACTACACCTGTCGACTCGGCTCAAATTGTTTTTTCCCCCCCAGTCGGTTTTTTGTTTGGGATGCTTTGTTGATGTGATTAGGGTTTACTGCTCTTCGATGATTCTAAGCTAGTGTATTTCTGTCCAACTGTATGCCACAATCCGCACAAAAGCCTTTTCAATGTTGGAGGACCTTCTCCTTTGAGAAATCCTTTGATATTTGAGCTGCGAGGATTGAGATCTCTATGCAGCTTTCTTTTTGGTTTCCCGTTTGGTAAAGGGTTCTTGCAGTCATGGGAGTGCTTGGATGGCAGATGATGATGAATTTTCATTTAGGGCATTTACAGCTTAGTGCAGACTTGGCTCAAATCCTTTCCTTCCCCCTGGTCTGTTTTTTGATTGGGATGCTTTGTTGAAGTGTATTAGGGTTTTAATGGTTTTTGACAATTCTAAGGTAGAGTGACTTTTGACCAATTGTATGGCATGTTCTGCATACAAGTTTTTTCAATGTCAGAGGTCCTTCTCGTCTGAGAAATCCTTCAATACTCGAGCTGTGAGGATTGAGATCCTATTATGTCTTTATTTTTGGTTTCCTGTTTGGTAAAGGGTTCTTGCAGTCATTGAAGTCGTGGGATGGCAGATGGTGATCAATTTTCATTTAGGGCATTTGTGGCTCAGCTTGGTCACAATTTGTGCCTCCATTTGATGACTTCCTTAACCTAGAAGAGCATGGCCACTCTAGAATGTGTTAGATTTTGTACTTGTTGGTTTCTCTTGTATGGGGATTTAATTCAAGATTTTCTGCAGTATGGTCTGCGTGAGGGCAACCTGCTAACATGGTTTTTTTCCTTTGTGAGATGCACTCTCCGGCACCTTCAACCGATGCTACAGGTATAGCACTGGTTCACTCAGGATGGCATGCTATATTGTCAGACCTATGGACGTTCAAAAGCAGTTTCTCAAGCTGGTCGAGGCAAAGAAGCAGAAGGTGCTGGAGAAGAAGGAGGCGCCCTTGAAATGGGAGCAGCGGCTGGAAATGGCAGCCAAAGCAAAAGCTAACTCCAAAAGCAAGGAGTGTGATGAGTTGAAAGCTCACAAAAGGTCTAGGAAAGAGCAGAACTTGGAATCAGCTGCAGGCGGTGATGACAGCGAGGAGAGGAAGAGGAGGAAGAAACACCGGAAGCACAAACACAGTAACAGTAAACACTCCAAGAAGCACAATCGTCATGATTTTGACTCTTCAAGTGAAGATAGTGAGGAAAGTGGCTCTGATGAGGATAGGAGAAGACCCTCACATCGAAAGGGAGGTCACAAGCATCATAAAGACCATTCAGGTTTGTTTTTCTTCATTCACAGTGCCACCATTTTTATCCATCTGTTAAATATCAAATGAGATTAGGGTTTAAGTTCATGCCCCTTCACTTGTTTACAGGATGTCCCCTAGTGGGCAAGACACAGCCTTGTCTCTACTGGTACATTTTTTCATCCCACATCTTTAGCAGACCACTTTGTTGCATTCTGGCAGCAAGAAGTGACAAACCCTCTTTACATGCCCTTACTGTCTGTGCACACCTACCTACTATACTCTTAAGGTCAATTCAGAGTGAATTGGAAGTCTACATTTTTATAGGATTCGATACTGTTGGGTTGTAGTACTTTGGTCCATTGGACTTGTGAAACCAGTGCTTCTTAAGAAGCCAGAGAAGACCTCTATACTAGAACATATAGACTAGCTTGAGATTTAGCTTTCATATCCTTCTGCCAGGCAATTATTGCTCATAAAATCTTAGTTTTCAGCATTAGAAGCCAACTTTTGGAAGTCCAACCCCTGAACCTGACCACCAACATAAATGTTAGATATGTAATCTCATCGAGGCTGTTATTCCATTGATTGGAATAAGAAGGTTGATTCTGAGCCTTGAAACTGTATATGCATACCATGTTTTCCTGACATGCTTTTTTTCGGTTCATGTATCAGGTTCAGCATCTGATGCCAAAGAGGATCATCAGTGGCCCTTGAAGCTCTCCACCTGGTGCAAGGAGGAGGACATCAGCAGTAGTGAAAGCTTTGACAGCTCTGATAAAAGTAGAGGTCAAAGCAGGAAACACAAGAAGGAGAAAGACAAGCCCCATAGCCGGTCAAACCACCATCACCATCATCATCATCATCACCATTTGCATCACATTGATCAAATAGGTTCTGAACAAAAACCCTGTGCGGAAAGTCAAGATAAGACAACCTCTGAGATACATCATTGCAATGGGAGCATTGATACAATGCCACAGACAAAGGTTGCCTGAAAGCATTTCACAACCAATTTGGTGGGGAAAAAATTAGCTCGGAGTGTAGTTTGATGAACCAGCAAACTAAGTAAGATCTTTGGGCATTTCCTTTGTGTTTATAGGAATTGACCAGGCTTCTGTTCTTTTGCCTGATTGCCTTTGTAGTTGGAATGCCCAAATTGGAAAGGTCTTCATTTTTCTGTCTTAAAATCTGTCTGTTGACAGAATAAGAAAGTGATCTCCAAATATTGAGATACTGCTTGTTTGTGACAGATGTTTGGTACTGGTTTGAATACTCAGTTTTGGACAGACATCTGTCTTTTATTCTGCATCATTATTTGGGTTTGGACACACATTTGGTGCATGCTTTGATACCCCGGTTGCATAACAGGTACTTGTCAGAGTAGTACTCATCACAACATGCACAAAGATGTAACACTTAAAATGAAGTCTTTCAAGAAAATTCCCATTTTTTAATTCCTGGATTGGTGGTGTGACAATGATTTGGATCACATGATGCACTAGTGTTGTTGGATAGGCACGCTTGTTAACTGTGTCTTAATTATCAGTTTGCATGCCCTGCCCTTCTTGAGTGCACATCAAACAAGTGGTGTTTCAACTTGTGTTCTGTTTGTGATTAGTTGTATTGCTTTGTACTTAATTCTGGTGTCTGAATTGTGTTCAGTTTTTTGTATATGACATTGAGTTTTCACAATTCCTATTTTTGTCTTTCAAAGTCCACTATTTTGTCTTTCAAAGTTCTTGTGTCAATTTGGATTCCATCTAATTTTGGTTAGTTGACTTGTTTTGTTCTAATGGTGTCTGAATCAGAATTCAATCTTTGTATCTGATTTGTGTTTATAAGTTGTACTTTACTGATGTGCATCTTTGGAAAGATGGGGGCACTATTCCATTGATTTCAGTTGTATCCTTTTGCACTTTTATTTTAGTGTCTGAATTCAGTTCAATCTTTGTATGTGACATTGTGTTTTCACAGTGTCTATTTTCCTTGTCACTTCTCTTTGCAATTTGTTTGTGTCAACTTGGATCCTATCTAATAATGATTTAGTTGTATTGTTTTCTACTTTATTGATTGTGGTGTCTGAATCAAGTTTTGTGTGCCACCACTGCATCTTCACAATTCATAATTTCCTCACTATTTCTCATTGGAAATGATTTCCAAGAGGCATTTGAAAAGCATGTTGTCATGCTCAATTCTCTTAGCATTACAAAAGAGAGCAATCTTACTTACTTACTTACTTACTTACAATTTAGCGTCATTAAGTGGGCAAAATTTGGACCATTTCTCGATTTGTGCGTGTCATCCTTGTGCAGGGGCCATGCTAATCTTCTCTGTATCGTTCCAATTTTATCAGATGTCTCCGAAGAGAATACCAATAATCAGTACATGAAAATGCACTAGATTCAATGTGATACTCCAGCTTACACCAGCCTCATCAGCGCAATATCACAATGCCCTAAACCCTAAACCCTCCCACACAGAACAGGTGTGTTTCAAAAAAGTTATCATCCCAGCCAAGTTGACAGCACACATACAGTTGCAGAAAGTAATGAAACAAATTAGAATGAGAAAAGACAAAAGCAGACCAGACTTACACACTTCTTGGAATTCCAAGGAGAGGTATAATCATCATTCCCCATGTGTAAGGCAACAACTCATGTACACAGCTCCGGGTAAATTCTCTCACAACACACTAGCTAGGGCTTGTCTATTTTCTAAGTGGTCCCTCCCATGATTTTGTCTTGCAATTAGTGTCATTTTGTGTACTCTTGTGCTCCTAACCAGATTCTATATGCTAGTAAGAAAGAATAATCTAGTTGCAAAGCAGGCAGTACAGTGCAGTCATGTTCTTCCATGTGACCCATTTGTGCAATTAAGAGACAAGAAGTTCTCATTCTTAACTCAGTTGGAAGGCAGGTCCATGTTTCACAGTAGAGTGCAGTGGTGTGTTCTACTGTGACCCATTCCAACTTGCAACTACAGGTATGGTTCTTGTATCAGCACATATGTCCAGATTGCCATCTATTTCCATGGGTCCCCCAAGAGCTAATATCAGCCACTTCAGTATGGATCATGTGACAGTTCAGAACAATAATATCTATATTTGTCAGGTCCTTCATTCCTGTTAATCAATGGCGAAGACAGTTCTGAACATTGACATCCGTGGCTCCAGTGATGGGTGGGAATAAAGTCTCTTGGGAGACCAAGAACTTTCACCTGTGTGGAGAAAAGATTTTTCTCTGCATGCAATTATGTATGGAAGGGTGTTCTGGCAGATGTACAGGTCCAAGCATTCCCTCCAAATGTGGGAGTGATGCTGTCAGAGGTGTGTGCACTCCAAAACAGCCTAGTTTCTTCTTCTCAAAGCCTCGACTTCAAACCCAGTTAATGTACATTTGGAGCTGCAATGACCCACACTCTCCATCCATTGCACCAGCTTCAACCATGATCCCATAACCAGACTGTCATCTCATGCTTTGAAGTCTTCCCCCTCTTCTGGGATGTCATGTTCCTAACTCATTCCCTCAACTAGCTTGAGTGACAAAGAATCTAAGATACAGAGGAACCATGCTACCAGCTCACCAGGGCGCTTTCTGATAGGAAGTTCTTCATTGAAGCAAGTCCATGAGAGATGGGCTAAGACATCAACCTCCAATTCTCAAGGAAACTGGAAGCCACCTGCATTGGCAACATTGTTTGATGATGGGCTGATATAAACCCACAAAAGAGAGATAATCACTGCAAGAAGGCCTGACCACACATAGATTATTGTTGGTGTCCGGCCTGTCTTCCCCATAAGCCCTTTAGCAAATGGATAAAGATGGGCGAGTACCCAAAAACTGAAAAACACACCACCCAGAAGTTTACTCCATTGAGGGATCTCACTGTAGATTTGTCGTGAAGTCCCAACAGCTATGGCAATAATGTTGGTGAGCATGATAGTAATTGGTGGTATCATGAGAGCAGACCATTTTACAACATAAAGGTCAGCAAACTCATCACCCTCTTCTTCTGCGCCAGATTTTGAAGTCAATGTGAATGAGATGTCAACTCCAGCCATGACCTTGAGAAGGCCCTGGAAAACCGCAGCTAAATGGGCACTAGTGCCACCAATAACCCAAAACTGCTCATTCCTCCACCATTCTTCCAATGTAATACCTGACCACTTTACCTCCAGTAACGCAAGCATGCAGAGAGTCACGGTAATGATCAGGAGGTAGACAAGGAAGGCAATGTTCAATGACTGGACAATGAACTGACCAGTGAAGAGAGAGAGGGCTGGCAGGAAGCAATAGACTATAAGGAAGATCGATGTAAATGGGTAGATGCCGACATTGAGGTATGCAATACGCTGAAGAAATTTCATACGTGAGCTTGCAAACAGAGCATTATTGCGAGAGAAGAAGATCTCCACTGACCCTGTTGCCCACCGCAGTACCTGGGTATGACACAGTCAATAAGCAGATCCAGTGAGATGGAGTGTCATGACTGGTAAGGAGATCTTAGAGCAGCAGTCTCCCTGCAATCCAAATACTTTTTTTTGTAGTTGACAAATGCTGGTGACATAAAACTAAATTGCATAAGTTACTCTCTCATATTTCATGTCTACTCACTGTCAACTTCTCAAAGACAGTCACCTAAGAAGTTTGCTGAATAAGGATTAACAAGTATTAATAGTAAAAGATTTGGTGACAGTCTGACACCAACTGAAGGGGAAAAGAGAATGTTCTGCCAACCAAATCTTATCTATGTGTCAATTTACCCTTAGGGCTACTTTCTGAAGGAAGGTCATTTTGATAGACATAGAAGGTACTAACAGTTAAGGGGTTGAACTTGTGACCTACAAGAGAACCAAGAAAGTCACCTGGTGCAGCCGATCAGTGAGATTGATTGGGGCAGTTCCTCGGAAGGCATCACGTTTGGTTACACAGTAGATTGATCGCCAACCACGGTTGTGCATTCGGAATCCTGTCACAACATCCTCTGTGACAGAACCATAAATCCATCCCACTCGGCCCCCCCACTCAGTTTTATCCTCATAGAAGCAAGAGATAACATTGATGGCCTCTGCCACAGTACTGGCATCAAGTGGCTCTCGAGGCACCGTAAGAGCCCCTGGAGGCCGTCCATTCTGAACACCTTGATCAGCCAGGGGGCGGCCTTGGAACTGAGCAACTGGAATAGAAGCAGAGAATGACATTGAATCACCATACCGCTTTGGCAGCATTACAGCTTCAACATCATCATCTTCATCACTAGTCACTCCATTAAGAGTTTCAACCTCCGTTTCTCGCTTAGGTGGTGGCTTGCTTTTCTTCTTCACTCCACAGCAGAGGGTACCCCAGCATCCTGGATGGTCTGTGTGCCTGGGTGGATCAAACCCATATAATGCAATTCTTCGGAACACACATCCAGTACCAACATACATAGGTCCTTGCAGTCCATCCAGAGCCCTCATATTCACATCAAAAAAGACTGTGTTGTGGTTTGCATATCGGTCATTGGGATCAACACCCTCAAACCGCTGAGGAAACTGAACATAGCAAATGCGATCACCTCCTCGGTCCAGGAAGAAACACATGGCCTCTCTTAACGCAAGGGAATTGAAGAAGTAGTGGTCACAATCCAGATTAAGAATGAAGGGCCCATTGGACATGATTGCACTGGTGCGAACTAGGGCATTCATGGCTCCTGCTTTCTTGTTATGGTCATAACCTGGACGCTTCTCCCGGGACACATAAACTAACATGGGCAATCGAATGTCAATGTCACTTGTGTCTATCAGATTGTCATCATCAGCACTTCCCATTAGGGGCTCACTAGTAGGGGGAGCCAGCATCACCTGCAAAATCATCAAGACAAAAATGGTCACTGGAGCAATATACTAATCCTGGAGAGAAAACTGCCAAGTCAGAAAATGATTACATGGATTTCCTAGTACAAACAAATTTTGCCAAGCTCAAACCGCCTCTGCCTCAAAAGATAACAAAACTTGCATTCCACTAAGACTTGAATAAGTGTCTCCATCTATACCCATCAACTGATCCATTAGATTTGGATAGAGGAAAAACACAAATTGTAATAGAACATTGTTTTGCACTTCACATCTGCAAGTGTCACAAATTATGGATTCAAAGTACCATTGCTACTTGGGAGAGTTATACAGATTCTGCAAACCCCATTGACAGAAAATCAAACCTGAATGATGCCTGCATGATCACCACGCCCATGCTCTTTGCCAGAATTAATCCATGTTCCTGGCCAGTGGGTTCCATCAGCCATCCAAGTAGCCTTGGGCACATTAAGAGGTTCTGACTGATCTGCACCAGTCTCAATCTGTCTGCGTTTGGCACGGATCTCCTCATGTGCATTATGGGCATCAGACCGGCGACGAATCGCATCAGGGAGACCATTGATGCGAACCTTGAATTCATCATATTCACGCTTCACTCGGCGACGATCCTTCACAAAATCAGGAAGCAACTTGTTCTTGGTTGGATCTCCTTTGAGCAAGAAGTATGTTTCAGGGTTACGAGGCTCAATTTTGTGTTTGCGACAGAAAGGTACCCACACTCTTGCAAAACTTGCTGTCTCAGCCAATGCCTCAAAGGTCAGGAGTGATCCACCATCATCTGACAGATAGCATGAGAGTTTCTCAAGCGGGTACTCAGCTGCAAGGATTGAGAGAATTGTATTGCTTGTAGTCAATGGAGGTTCTTTTTCAGGGTCTGCAGTTGATACAAATACATCAATACCCGGTAGATCAGATCTCCCACTTGGGTTCAAGGGGCTTGGTGCCTCAAATTTGTCTTTCAAAACTTGGAGGTCAGTCATGCGGTTAACAGGGCACAATTTTGGGAGCTGGTCAAGAATCCAGGAGAATGCAAACCAGAGCTCACAGACAACTGACATCCCCCATAGCCACATTGCATCTGAGTTTGGATGTCGCACTCGCCATGCAAGGAAAAAGCCCAACACAACCATTCTTATCAAGACCAAGAGCCTGCACACCAGCATTTTTGAGGCCAATTTGTCAGTTAGTTAAGAGAAAATCAGCTTCTACTCAATACTGGTTCATTGCTCAAAGCACATTCTCAGAACATCATTTGCCTTCACATAAGTTTGTTTCACACAAACAGAAATGCCACTGTGCAATTCTGAAGGGAAGATCAATTTGTCCACTTTAGGTGACCTGTCTTCGCCACTGTTACAAATGTTCATTGCTCATGATGTTATGAGTGATCTGTATCTTTCCACACACAGTGGAGTATACTAAAGATCACACAACAAAGCAGTTCTGTGCATCACTAAGTGCAGGCTCTGGCTCTAACTTATGAATCACTATACAATAGGAGAGAGTTCATGGATACCTGTAGGGACTGATAATGCCAGCAGAGATGTTAGACTTTCGTGAGAGAGGACGGCGTGCTTTGTCAAGGAAATTTGGTGGTGCTCCTAAGCCTGTGTTCTTGCCTCCTGCATAGCCATCATCTTTGGGCCATACAGCATTGCCATACCCATATGTTCCCTTAGTCTCATACAGCCAGCGAGAATGGTCAAATTCAGAAGTATGGTTCATAAGCAAACCAGGTTTGTTGCTCTTGAGAAGAGAGAGCCGTCTCTCCATCTTGGGATCACCTCCTGGAGGTGGCAATGCTCGAAACTGAGCATCCCTAGGGCTATTATCATCCGGCATCTGATATTCCTCCTTACAACCTGGGCATTTCCCATTGCCATTCAAAGCATCCATGTAGCAATCCCGACAGATTTTGAAATTGCACACACAGGGAACCATGTCATCCCCTCTCTCATCCCTCATAGCTTTTGCATCACATCCTTCAACTGAGCATGTGAGACCTTTTGCACAAGCTAACTGGGGATGAGCAGCCTCTGTCTCCATCACCTTCTCCATAACATGACCTCTTGTAACAGAGTTGAAGCCACCAGTGAAGATTGTACTGGAGACAAACTGTTGCTCTGCTTTGCCAGCAATGCTGGGGTCCATGGGTCGAACCATAGAGGTCCCAGACATCTGCTGGTGGTCTGGAGTGGCAGGAATGTGCACGGTGTACATGAACTCTGAACTCACTTCCCCTGCCATCTCAGACTCATCCCGAGACAATGAGATGTATCTCCCACTTGAAGTTCTTCGGCCTGTGGATGATGGGGAGTTGGATTTCTCCTGCTGTGGACTTCCCAGGCCCGATTTCATGAAATTGCGGAAACTCCTTGCCCCTGTAATTGACAGGGACGAAGCTGGTGACCCCATTGCTGCTGCAGCTTAATCTAGTTACTTCACCTCAAACCTTGTTTGGTTTCCCCTGGTGGCTTGATCAGTTTGGCTCAATAGGCCTCTCTTCTTCACAATGATTGCATTGTTTTTAGTACACTACTGGATTCCTTTCCCTTTCTCCTTTTGGTTCTGGCCAGGTGGTGGTGATCCCTTCTTGACCACCGAGATTTCTTCAGAACCCAAAGTTGCTCTACACTAAACTGCCCAGATCAGAGGGAGGCAGCTGACTCTAGGTATCTGTGTCATTCTGCATTGCCAAAAGAACACTGAGGACACATGAGAAATAGAAGTTCCAAACGAGCTCTGTTATCCACTTAGTTTCCAAATATCAGGAACAAGAACAAGTTATTGAGCGAGAGGAAGAAGAAGAAAGCGTCAAGAGCATGTCAATAGCGTGTCAAAAGCATGTCGATAGCTCTCACTCCAGGAAACAGCTATAGACTGCATGTGTGAACTTCTCTCATGATGAGCTTGTGCATTGTAAAGCAAAGGAGCAAGAAACTAAATCACATAGTATAAACCTGAGCCACCAGAGGTATCCACAAGAAGAGCAAAGGAGATACAGAAATGAATGCAGGGGAAACAAAACAAATCTTCCTTGCATAGTAACATGAACAGAAGCAAAGGAAACGGTCGATCATTATTACGAGCCGGAAGAAGCAAATAGCAACAGTATACACAATGTCGTCCAGCAACAGAAGAACAGCTGCAACAGTTTATACAACTCTCTGCTGGCCGCTCCCTCAAAAGTTGCCGAACAAAATAGTTGCACGGTAAACCTTCCAGCACAAGGAAGTCGCGAACGAGTAACAAACACACAAAAACACAGAAGAAGAAGAAGAAGAAGAAGAAGAAGAAGAAGCTCGGGGAAAAACAAAAACAAAACTCGACTCTTGAAACACACAGAAAAGAAGGACTTACAAGCTCAAGAAAGACTAAATTTAGACCTCCGAAAACCTCCACACACAAAAAAAAGAAAGAAAGAAAGCTTGCAACGACAAGAAGAAACACAAAAAAACACTGAGCTACATTACAACATTAAAGGAAGGAAGATACGATTGCAAGCAAGAAAAAGCACGCAACGCAAGATTCCATAGCTGATAATACTTACTACCTCCGCAATGAGAAAAGAAGGGAAAAGAAAGGAGATTGTGAAGAAGAATAGGAACAATGGAGAATATTCATGAGCCAAAAAGAGAAACCTTCCAACAACAACAACGAGAAGAACGTTGAGATACGTTACAACATGAAACAAAGACCCACATTGCAACCAAGAAAAAGCACACAAAGCAAAGATTCCGTGGCTGATAATACTAAATAACTATCTCCGCACAAAAGGTGGGGGAAAAAAAAACAACAACAACAACAACAACAACCGAAGGAGCTTGTAAAGAACCAACAACAATAGAAACAATGAAGAATATGAATGATAATACATACCCATTCGATTCAATGTTGTGAAAATGCGTGCGAGACGGTCGAGACTGGAGGGAGGAGGAGGAGGAGGAGGAAAACTGCAACTGATGATGATAAGCCAAAGAGCTCCATAAAAGAAAAAGGGAAGATATCCGATTAGGATTTAATAAAGCTCCTCCGTCTCCGTCTTAAGGAGCAGAAGAATGAGCTGCACCGAGAAAGCTAACGCCCAAAATAATCCTTTTTCAAAATAGGTAGCTTTATCAAGAAATAATAATAATTCTAAAAGTTTCAAAAATTGGGTTTTGGTTCTTGAAGAAAATTATTATATCAGTGCCCTCTCAAAGGAGCAGAAGAAGAGGGAAGAAGGCAATGGAGTGTAAGCATGCTTCGAAGAGAGTGGAAGGAGAGAAGGAAGGAAGGATTCTCTCTGAGAGAGAGAGAGAGAGAGAGTACGTAAGTAGTAGTGCAAAAGGGGCGATGGCGGAGAAGGAAACAAGAGAAGCTTGCAAACAGTAATCTCCAACGCAGTCGCTTCAAAGCAAAGCGGGCGGAGAAAACCATATGAGAGAAAGCGAGCGGAGAAAAACATGAATGAGAAAAATTCCGAAAATGTACAAACTTTTGCAGCAGCAGAGCGCGTTCTGTCCGCTGCCAGGGGAAATTACTAATTGCTTACTTATTACCGTTACAAACGAACGTTTTTTTTTTCACTTTCTGTCTTCTTCTGGCAGGGCAGGGCGGGGCAGGGCAGGGCAGGGCAGGGCAGGGCAGGGCAGGGCAGGGCAGGGCAGGGGGGAAAAAAATGACTTTTGTGGTCTAACGGTTGGAAACCTGAGTTTCTGCAACCCAAGAAGTGTTACTCGAAGGTATAGTAAGGTTTTAAAAACTTCTTTGGTGGAGTTTGGAACGAAGATTTTTTTTTGTCATTTTTTCAAAAATTTTAAACCTTTCACTCTCCAAAAAGGCCAATCAAGTGGAATCAAGAGTGGGGGGGGGGGGGGGTTTTGGGGCCCAGGGGGGGTGACTGAACCTTTGGGCTTTTTGCAAATTGATTCGCCAAAGTGCCCCCCACCTTCCGGGGGGGGGGGCGGGGGTTTGTTGGGGCCCAGAGGAGTTGATCGAACCTTTGGCCTTTTAGCAAATTGTATGCCACAAGTGCACGCAACTTTCGTGTGGGAGGGACTGGGCTTGGGGGGCCATTTTGCAACAAGCATACTTTTGGTTCTTTCAAATATAAAGAAAACGACAATCAATCTCTGATAGGTATACGGGAATTTTGGGGGTTGAAGGAAGGAAAGGAGGAGTTCAGGGATTTGGGGGTTGGAAGGAGGTGTGGTATATAGGAGACGACTCACAAAAGGAATATCATTATATGCCAAGGGCCCCCCACTTTTGAGTTCGCTCTAAACTTTCGGGTTTTTCTCACATGGCCTGATGTGAATGACCACACTAACTCTTGATTTCCATAAAGCCACTTTCCATCCATCCTCTTCTCCAACTCAACAATCTTACAAGTGGATAGGACAAGGTGGCAAATTAAAAGACGGAACAATGGGCCAATTCCATCTCAGAAAACCACATCTTTGGGCAGATGATCAAAGCGCGTAATTGCTGGGATCTAAAGTCAGGAAACGTGGTAGGCGACTTTTATTTCTTTTGGAGCTGGGTACCAAAAAAATCGATACTAAGCAGTAAAAACTCAGAAACACAATGCTTCTATCATTAATTTACACTTAGCCCCAAAAACAATTTCTTTTAACCCAAAATGGGATTTATAGCCCAACTATTTCAGACATTGTCCATTTTGCAAATTGGTTGTGGGTTCCATCCACCAGAAGGCCATTTTATATACCATATTCATCCTAATTATAAGCAGGCTGACATTGCAGGAGGTTCAGGGCATTTGCAATCCCTAAACCCCACCAAAGTCACACTAGCTTGTTAAACTTTGACCCTTTTCTCTCTCTCTCTCTCTCTATTTTCATATCTTGCATTAATATCACACTTCTCATGAATTCAATTGAACCAGCCAAAAACTTGTGTTTCAATTTTGGATGATCACCATCAAAATTCCTTTGGTCTTTTGTGTGATCATCTCAAATTCCTTTTGGCCTTTTGGGTTTGCCTTTTTTATTCTGTTTGATGTTTGTAGCTAAATTCATTTGTGTCATTGTCCTATGCAGGGTTTAAACCCTTTCATGAAGAATTTTTTTAAAAAAATTCCTTTGCACTTGGAGTGGGAGTACTCCCATAAATCAGCCTGAAGATCTATGAACTATCAACCCGCATTCACAAGAGTATAACACACTCCAAGTGTGGCAGAGTGGGCTAGGCACCCATCTTTGTTCAAAATTCTTTATGAAGGGTAAGTCACACCTTTAGTGGCTACAGGGGCTTGCAGCCCTCTCACAGGGACTCTTCACAAGGGCTGAAACTTGTGAAGCCCCTCACCCTACACATTAATGGATTGCAAATTTCTCTAGTGCAAAAGTCTGGAAGGAGTTTTGTTTCAGACCATTAACAGTGTTGATCTGAACAAATTTTGGAAAGATGTTTACAAAATGACTTTATGGCATAATTCGGGATGAACTTCAACTGAGTTAATATCTGGTTTCACCTTTGGTAACCCGTAAGTCTGATATCTAGATAGATAGGTAGAACAATAGGTGACTACTAAGTAACTAGATTGTTTACACATAGGTACATATAGGCTGCTCTTACTTCCTCCATACTAGTCAACAAGCTTGTAAGTTGTTACTAGGTAGTTAGGAAGAGAAGCAACTGAACTAACCAACATGGTTAGCTAGGGAACTAGGAACCCAACTGAAAACTTGTTCTTGACCACGTACAATCATCCACCATGGTTAGCTAGGGAACTGGGAACCCAACCGAAATCTTGTTCTTGACCATGTACAATCATCCACCATGGTTAGCTAGGGAACTGGGAACCCAACTGAAAACTCGTTCTACACCATGTACAATCATCCATCCTTCATGGTGCACTGGTGGATGCTGGTTAAATCTGACCGACAGAATGGAGGGGTTCTATGAGGTCACAGGACCGAAATTGGGTAGTTGCCAAGACCTATAGTACCCACATGACATTCTGCAAAATCCACATGACCATTCTGCAAAATCCAACTATGATTATGCAAATCCATGTGAAAGCATTTAGGTAATATTATAGGCTAATGCAGTGCACTAGGTACAGGCCCATTGTTCAGGTTCGACTGCTTGATGCCTTTGTCTGGGGGCATTAGTCTCCAGAGTCCATAACACATTTATTCTTTGTAACAGCTGTGTTTGCATGCCTGCTAACTTACAGCACACATTAGGCGGGGGTTTGCTGTTCCCATGTGCAAACTATTGCACTAAGAATTCCCACATCAAGTACAAAGCTGAAGAAAGTCTGCTCTACAAGTAGCAGACACAGCAAACAACCAGCATTTCAGTTTATAGTTTGTAGGCTACATCATGTGATAAAAAAAAGCACCTACATTTGACCCAGTTGTAACACACCCAAGTATTGCAACAAAAAAGTATTGCAAATTCATGGCCATCAGCTAGCCCTAACAGGTTCACCCTAGGGCTTGCCTGAAGCCGAGAATTAGTAGTACCCAACCAGTTATCTAGTGCAAAACAAGGCCCATGCCCAATGCTTCTATTTGGAATTTTGAAATGCTAATCTCTGCAACGCATCAGGGCTAAACCCTAAACCCTAAACATTATTTGTAAATTTGAAATGGTGATCTCTTCAACACATCAGGGCTAAACCCTAAACCCTAAACATTATTTGTAAATTTGAAATGCTAATCTCTTCAACACATCAGGGCTAAACCCTAAACCCTAAACCTTATTTGTAAATTTGAAATCATGATCTCTTCAACTCATCAAGACTAAACCCTACACCCTAAACCTTAAACACTATTTGTAATTTTAAAATGTTAATCTCTTCAACTCATCAGGGCTAAACCCTAAACAATATTTGTAATTTTGAATTGGTAATCTCTTCAACTCATCAGGGCTGAACGCTACACCCTAGTAAACCCTAAACACTATTTGTAATTTTGAAATGGTAATCTCTTCAACTCATCAGGGCTGAACCCTACACCCTAGTAAACCCTAAAACACTATTTGTAATTTTGAAATGGTAATCTGTTCAACTCATCAGGGCTAAACCCTACACCCTAAACACAATTTGGAAATTTGAAATGGTAATTTCCTCAAGTCATCAGGGCTAAACCCTACACCCTAAACCCTAACACTATTTGCAATTTTGAAATGGTAATCTCTCCCCCTCATGGGGCTATTTGTTTTTCTTTTTTTTTTTTCCTCCTGAAGTTTGGGGTCTTTGGGGAGGGGGGGGAGGGAGAGGGGAGAGGGGGGGTTCACTCTACAAACCAGCTGTAATCTGACAAGAGATGTTGACAAAACTGTCTTTAGTTTGCTGCAACACAGAAGACAATTCAATTCATTGTGCTGCTGGACCCCAATTGGAGAAAGAGGTTTCAAAAGTCTACCCTAATCAACCATAGAAACAAACAAGAATGAAGCAAACCCACAAACAACACAAAATAATGTTCGAGTTTGGTTGGCATCACAAGGTTTCAAAAGTCTACCCTAATCAAGCATGGAAACAAACAATTATAATGAAGCAAACCCACAAACAACACAAAATAATGTTCGTGTTTGGCATCACATGTGCCAACGGGTTTCAAAACCAAAGAGGCAGAGTGACAACCAGATAATATACTGAAATAGTATTATATACTATGGAATGGTCAAGCCCCTCGCCATTCTGTTGGGTATGGTGCCCAGCAAGCCTTTAGGGCAAAGTCATGGAAGGCACCCAACATAACGGGCATGGATGGGCCAGGTCATTCCATGACATCGAGGTCAGGGATGGCAGATTCAACCATTTCTTAGAAAATCGTATTCAACAAACATTTTTTAATCACTATTATTTACAAGTGTATGATCATTGCCCGAAAATTATGTCATATAATATGGTCAAGAAAATGATGTAATCTGCTGTTCTGCACATTAATGTTAATATTCAGCATCACATGTGTGAACGGTAGTTTGAAAACCAAAAGGGCGGTGACAAGTGACCACCATAATGGTGAGCTTGATGCATGGAAGACACTTTTGTTTGTAATGTATTTTCCCCCCCCCCCACACACATACACAAGCTCCGCGCTCTCTCCTTCCTGAACTTTTATTGTTTTCCCTTCCTTGCTATTGTAGTACAGGGGGCAGCTTCAACACATGCATGTCAAGTAAATTAATTGATTTTGAAAATTTCATGCCAAAATTTTTTAAGTATTCCCTAATATTTGAAAATATTTTTTTCACAAAATTTTCTTTCCTTGAAGAATTTTTTTTTCAAAATAATTCAACATTTTTTTACAAATAATACAATTAGTGACAGGCTGCCAAGGTACTATGGCATCTCATCATGAACTTGTGTTTTCAAGTCTGCAATCATCAGTGGTTTTTCTTTGCTCCCTTTATCAAAACTCCCTACACATCATAAGAACATCCCCAAGTTTGAATTTTTACTGCACTTTTTTGACCTCAAAGTTAAGATCCCACTTCGCACTCACATGCATCTTGTCCATTAGATTTGGTCACATCAAGTCGAGGATGCTTACAAACCAATCTCAAACATCATCCACACTCCCTTACACAGGAGAATTTGCATTTTGGGACTCTTATTTCACACTACCATTTCACATAAGAGACCATTTATAAAGCTCCGATGTGGATTAGAGTTTAGGCTTAAGCACTAAGAGCTTTTAAGCCCTTTCTACAACTATTTTACCTCCATTCAAAGTTTTAATTACAAATTTGATTCAAGCTACTAGAATTACAAAATTCAATTGTTGGATTGAAAGTCTACACACTCCAAAATGTTTGATAAAAATTTCAACCAAAAGCACACAAGAAATGAAAAGATAACAAGGCTAGAATGAACTCATATAAGAAGACTAAGTAGGTGTTGCCCAAGTTTGGATCTAAAGTTTGATTGACCCAAAAAAGGAATTTTCACATGACACCAATGCATATATCTTAATATGACAATTACAATGATTAAGTTAGGTGTTCATTTTTTAAATTGCATTCATAAATTTGCATGCTAACGAATATGTTGGTTTAACACTATGCAATTACTTAATAAAACATTATTTATTGGCTTGGTCATGTTTCCATACACCTCTTTCACTCAAGAATCTATGTGTAAAATATTTCACATTAGGTGATAACATTAAAGGCTCTCTAGATATGGTAGTCATCATTTTATTTTTTCTCTTAGTGTTTTAAATGACATGGAGGACATTGAGATTGTCAAGTTTTTTAAACCAATTTGCATGACATGGAGGATTAAAATGAGTTCTTACTTTTTAAGCCATATGTTTATGGAAAAGATAATTGGGTGGATTAAAGCTAATAGAAGTCAATGATGCACCTTTAATGGTTGCTTAGGTGATTGCCCATTCCAAAATATTCTTAAAATATTTTTAGAAATATTTCATTTGTAAATTGGAAAGTTTTTATTAATTATTTATGACCCAAAAAGATGTTGCATTATATCATTATGTAAAGATGTGTTCAAAGAATCTTCACAAAAATATTTCATTTAGGAATCATTTAAAAGTCCATTAAGAAAAAAACATTGGTTGTATTGTTTTAGGAATATTTTTGAATATTTTTTCCTCATTAAATTCATTCCAAATCATTTCACATGTTTTCATAATATATTTGAAACATTATTATGAAAACATGTTAAAGAAGTTTACAACATTGTACAATTTGTAACATTAAAACATGAAAAACCAAACATTCATTGCACATTCATTTGATCCTTTCAGCTTGAATGTAGTCAATTACATGAATGTATTTGAAAAAGGGAAGTTGTTTCCTTCTTTTGTTTGGATGGCTGATGTAGATCAAATTAATTGTGAGGTATGACCTATCATATTGCACACTCACATTACATCCTAATATCATTATTTTCAAGGTTGGAAACAATATTAAAATTAAAATGAATGCTTTGTGGATTTGGTGATGCAAGGAATTTGATTTTCAAGCCATTAATAGTCATTTTTGTTACCAAAGATTCAATAAATGAGAAGTTTGATTTTTATGTTGGTTCATTGGAAGGTCTTTTTTTCAATCTTGTTTTGTTGGCCATTCATGGATTGTTAGACTATACCACCAAGATGGTTAAGGAATTCATTAGTTTTCATCAACAATGTAAAAAACTTGTAGTTGAAAAATGGTTTTATGAATATTGACCTCCCAATATTTATGCTAAAAGACCTTGGTGAGGGCTCACATTCCAATGTTGTATAACTAGGAGAACTTTGCCAAAAAGTTTTTTAATTTTTGAAAAAATGTGGATATGTTTTAGGGGAATCACAAATTGACAATATGGATTTATTTTTAATTTCTTAAAATTGTGGTAGTTGTGTTGTAGCCGAACAACGGGTGGCAGGACTGTGACTCCATGACTGTGCAGTTTGTGTGAACACAAAAACCTTGATCAGGGTAATCTGGCCGCCTCTATTGATGAGTGGCGACGGATTTCTTCTTCATTAGTGTGAGAGGGAAACTAAATATGCATGGGGTGCATGGGAGAAGGTGGTCTGTCTGTGTGGGATGGGAGGACAGGAAGATGACGCCGCGTTTGATGAGGAGGAGCGGCGCCACATTGATTAGGGATGGAGGGAAGGCTGTTGGGGAGTAAAGCGAATAGGAGGAAGCTTGTGCAGGAAGCTAGATCCAAGGATCTAGAGAAGAGGATGGTCAGTAGGAGGTAGATCGGTGGGTTTTTGGGTAGAACAGCTTGGAGCTTAGAGAACTCTCGTGGGGGGTTGCTCTCTTTTTCCGCTACGATTAGTAACCAGAGACATCTCTGGCTCCTTGATCTAAGAAAGCTTAGTGGGAATTTAGGAGGAAGGCAATCGACATAGCAATTTTGGGAGGCAGAAGAGTTGGTTCTATACGAAACATTATGTGTAATAAGAGCTATGGAGTTTTGTCTCTGAGATCTATTTCGCTTGAGTTGTGTGTTGCATAGTTGTGAGATTGCATTGTGCTCGCTCTGTTAGAGAAAGAGGCAGCATCGAGAGAGGTTTGGTTATTGCTGTGTCTTCTCTGTTTCTCTGGATCCCTCCTTTTTGGTATCAGAGCTAGGTTGCATAGTTGTGGCCAATATAGAACTTGTGACAATCGAGGTAATATGAGACGTGAAAATAATGTCTTCGTCTAATGGAGAAGAGATTCTTGAGGAGCTCTTGACACAGGAAAATCGTGAACTGAACTTGGTGCGCAGGTTCGATTTCTGGACCATTCAAAACGGGCCACAAAGGGGAGCCGTGATCTTACAATTTCTGGGTTTTGGTATAGTTAGAATTGTAGGTATAAATCTTGACCAAGCTCGGGTAGGGGACATCGTTGTGGAAGTGTCCCACAGTGAATTCTACACTAGTGCACGGGTCTGGGTGAGAGTGACAGATGGAGCAAGGGGGTGGGCATGGACCTCAGAACTTCAGGATAGCTTCTACTTCACCTCCTACCTTGCGTAGGGTCGCTCCTGAACTTGTAGAAAGGCAATGCAATGTCCCAAAGTTGGGGGACATATGGATTCCTAGATCGGAAGTGTCGTCGAACTATTTTGTGAGGCTGTACATACCTGGAGTAGAAGACTTGTTTCAGGAGGGAGATCATCTGCTTCGGGTGGAGCATAACGGATCCAGATCCCGCCTGATTAGCTGGAGGGTGTGGTTAGGACGAGAAGGACAATGGCGATTTCAACAGCAGTCGACGGATGAGCAACGTCTCAAAGGTTCAAAATTTGATGAGTAGCCCCAGCCGATTGGATCGAACTAAGGACACTCATCTTGCAGAAGTACGGAGGTGTGGACGCGGATGACATCAGAGTAAAACTTGATGCCATCAAGCAGGAGTCCAGGGAGAGGGTTCAGAGGTACTTCGAACGTATGGATGGGTTGTTCCAAAGAGGCAGAATCCCTAATGCCGAACAGCGAAGGAGATTTCTGGCCAGACTCAGGCCGGAAATTCGAAAGTTATGTGTTGTGAAAACTTTTGCTGACGTTGAGGAGCTGGTGAGTGCAGCTACCGAGCTCAAGCGAGTGCTGGGCGAACTTGGGGAGACTCCATTCGAGCCCCTTAGAGAGGAGCAAGAAGAGGGAGCAGCTGAGGCGTCCATGGAACATCAGGTTGTCGCTTTGAATAATATTCTGATCAATTTTTTAAAGGGAGGTGTGCCGAACTCTGTCCCATCGCCTTCTTCTACCCTGCTTAGAGAATGTCAGATCTGTAAGGGAAGGGACCATATAGCCACAACATGTCCAAGGTTGAATGAGCCACGGCCAAAATGCGCCAAATGTGGCATGCCTCATAGGACAGAAAACTGTGGTGTGAAATGTTCTTTCTGTTCAGGTCTTGGGC
>Ga0116231_10000367_pt1 | contig 74258 bp, 61 predicted proteins | sample S1TSphgellanicum_2_FD_89695 | JGI IMG/M metagenome (GOLD analysis project Ga0116231, IMG submission 89695) | Host-associated microbial communities from peat moss isolated from Minnesota, USA - S1T2_Fd - Sphagnum magellanicum MG | ecosystem: Host-associated > Plants > Peat moss > Unclassified...
GAAACAATATTGTCCCTTTTGTTGTTGTTGTGTTGATTGAAGTTGTAGCAATTTTCAACATGAGCTTTTCTTGAGAGAATTGTTCAAACAAAGATTAGTATGAGCTTGAAGAGCTTCGATCCTTCCTCATTCCACTGGAAACAATATTGTCCCTTTTGTTGTTATTGTGTTGATTGAAGTTGTAGCAATTTTCAACATGAGCTTTTCTTGAGAGAATTGTTCAAACAAAGATTAGTATGAGCTTGAAGAGCTTCAATCCTTCCTCATTCCACTGGAAAACAATATTGTCCCTTTTGTTGTATTCGTGGTAGTACTATTGATTGAAGTTGTAGTAGCAATTTTTCTTGAGAGAATTGGACAAGATTAGTATGAGCTTGAAGAGAGAGAGAGAGAGAGCTTCAATCTGTCCTCTTTCCAATGGAGACAATATTGTCATTGCTGTTGTTGCAGTATTCATTGAAGTTGCAACAATTTTCAACATGAGATTTTCTCGAGAGATTTGAGAAAGATTTAAATGAGCTTAAAGAGCTTCAATCTATCCTTGTTCCAATGGAAACAATGTTGTCTCTTTTGTTGTAGTATTGATTGATTGATGTTCAGCATGAGATTTTTTGATAGAATTGAGCAAGATTATAAGCTTGAAGAGAGACCTTCAATCCATCCCTGTTCCAAAGGAAACAATATTGTCCCTTTTGTTGTTGTTGTCCTATTGATTAAGTTATAGCTACTTTCAGCATGAGATTTTCTCGAGAGAATTGAGCAACATTATCAGCTTGAAGAGTTTCATTCTCTCCTCATTTGTAGCAATTTTCAGCATGAGATTTTGTTGAGAGAATTGAACAAGATTATGAGCTTGAAGAGCTTCAATCTCTCCTCCTTCTGTCCTCGTTCCAATGGAAGTAATATTCTCCCTTTCATTTTTGTTTTCGTTGTAGTATTGATTGAAGGGATAGCAATTTTCAATATGAGATTTTCTGGAGAGAATTGAGCTTGAAGTTGATCACTCACTTAAAATCATTGACAGCTTGAGATCATGTGCTTGCTGCAATCACGAGCTTCAAGAGCTTCAATCCGACGTCATTCCAACGCGAACAATGTCCCTTTTTTTGTTGCAGTGATTGAAAGTTGTTACAGCGATTTTCAACATAAAATTGGAAGAGGAAGCTACTGTAGCAGCAGCAGCAGAAGCGGGTGCAGGAGCTCAGGAGCTCAGAGGATTGATTGATTGACTCTCTGGAGAAAGATCTGCACGCAGTTACTGTGGGGTTTTTCTTGTTTATCACAATCAGACATGATGGACGAGTTGTTAGCGTTGGTGAGAGAGAAACAGAAAGAGAAAGAGAGGCAGAAGGAAAGAGATAAGGAGAGAGAGGTTGAGAAGGAGAAGGAGAAAGAGAAGGAGGAAGAGATGGAAGCAGTATTGTATGTGAATTGCTTGCTTCTAGGACTTGATCCATATATTCTTGCGTCAGGAGGAGGAGGAGGAGTGATCAGTAATGGTAGCCGGCTGCGTGCTGGCCTTTTCCGACATCCAAATCCTCGACTCGGAGAAGCTCTCCTTCATTTCCTCCTCTGTGCTTTGCGCGGCCCTTACCTTTCTTCCAAGGTATGTAATTTGTTTCTTTCCTCTCTTTGCATTTCTGTCCTTCTTTCTTTCTCTTTGCTATCCTTCTACTCAGTAGGAGAAGAAGGATTTTGAGTGTCTGAAAACTCGTGAATTCTGTCGCAGAACTCGAACAACATCGTACCAGTTGAATCTCATTGCCTTCGTTTAAAGTCTTTGTTCTTTCCACAGGACTTTGCTGGACTGTGGCCAATCTTTGACGCTGCACAATCCCGTGACTTCCGCAAAGTAAAGCAATCTTCTTCTTCACATGGACTTGCAGCATTCTTTACATACTCATACTCTCTTGCAGTTTTGAATGCAATTGGAACTTCTTCTTCTTCTTCTCCTTCTTCTTCTTATTGTTTCTGGACCGCAGTTTGTTTCTGAATTTGCATTCAATCCTCTTGAGGTCTCTTGAGGAACCTTTTCCTCAAGGCGTCGGAGGAATTGAATGCAGCAGCCAGAAGACCGACCTGAACAAGGAAGGACCGCTTCATGTCTCTGTGACCTCTGCTGCTGCAGATAGTGCAAGGACTTATCAATGAGCTGGAAGCGCAAGGAGCCTTACCACGCAGTAATTCACGAGTTTCATCTCTTGCAACATGTTGTGGACAAAGGTACGAGTGTGCAATTCTTATAAGCTCGCTTGAACAACATGCATTTTCGGAATCTTCTTTGTGGAGAGGAAGGACTTCTTGAAGCACAAGGTATTCAACATAGCATAGATTGCACAGAGCCTCCTCAGAATCTTCTCTCACTTTGGTCCTGACAGCAGCAGCTAAGCTGGAGTTATTCTTCTCTATATATGCACCCTTGGGGTTTCTGGTTGCAGATTTGTGGAGTTGTTGTGGCAATTGTCAGCACTTGCATTGCGGGAGGTGCACCAGCGAGTTTTTCCAGCAGATGTAGCTGCCAATCCTTTGCCAGCACCTCTCACAGAAATTATGTTAGAAAACTCACATGCAACTGCTCTCCTTGGAGTGACAAAGGTGACACAAAAGACCACCTTTCTCAAGAGAAAAAAAATGGTTTGCCTCAGAATGAAAAAGAAATACATTGTTAAGATTCTTAATGCCTACATCATCAGAAACATGTGTTTCTTCTCTAGGTCTAGATCATCATCCCTTGAGACTTGTTGTTGAATTGAACACTCACTGCTGCAAGTTCTGACATGTGGGTGGTTGAGTGTTTTGATGTATCAGAGCTTGTTTCTCCCATAATAGTGTGTGGAATCAGTCATCTTGTCCACTGTAGATTGCATGTTGCACAGTGCATGTGCTTTGAGGTTTTGGTTTTATGATAGCATTTTGGTGCTAAGTAATTTTGAGTGTTGATGCTTCTTCTTCTTTCATAAAGAGACATGGTCTCGAACCCTTTCTCTATACAACAACAACCAGACCATCTCCATATGTGTTGAGAGAATGAGCTTGCAAGATGATGACGGCAGGCTCGGATTGCTTTGGAGCGAAGGAAGTTCCTCCAAGGTGCTGCAATGGCAGTACAGAGGCAGGGTATCTGGTCAAGCTTGGCACATGACATGACTGCTGAATACCGCTCTTTGTGTTCAGAAGAGGTGCCCTTCACCCCCACAGCAACTTCTTCTATCACAAGAAAATTGCATTTTCTTGGTGTCTATAGGTTCATGGTTTTTTAGTGTTCTGCAAAACATGAAAAATCGTCCACACTGGATGAACAAAAAAAACAATTTTTTTTACTAGCAATGTAGCAACAGATCTTAACTTCAAAAATCATGTCAACATTCATATCAAAATGGGTCAGAGTCTACCAGTTTGGTATATTTGTGAAGATATGCCAAAGTGTGCAACTTGTTTGCAATTTAAGCAAATTGAGGAAAGAAATCATAAGTTGTGATCAATGCATTATAAGGGATCTCAAGGTGTTTTACTTTTGAGAATGCAACAATGAAAACCAATGGTAAAGGAAAGAATAAAAAGGAGTCTACTAAAATTCCAGTCTAGAAATGATCCAATTTCAACATAAACACATGAAACTAGATTCAAAACCTTTTCTTCAAGTCTCATTTTGAAACCATGAAGTCCTTCATTGAGTTTATAATAAGTTGAATCCAAAATTTGAAGAATTTTAATATGATAAAAATAGATAGGAAATATGTTTGTAATTGCGTCCTTCTTTGTGTTGTTTACTAACTGGCCAGAAGAAATGCAGGCATATTTGGATCAAGAACTTGAAAAACTGCATCAAGAGCTGGAAGAGGATGGAAAGTTCAGGGAAAGATCTAAAGGTAACATGGTTAGAGCAAGAGCAGACATGGCTCCTGTACGTGTGAAGTCCATTACAGTGGACCGGGCTTCTCAACTCTGGGAATCCCTTCTGGCTCATACAGGTCTGGCATTGTGTTTTTGCAATAGAATGAAAATTTCTGGTTTTTTTTAAACTTTTTAAATGGACTTATGTCTCTTGGTAGGCATTTAAATCCTGTTGGTTACACTTCGCAACTCTTATAACCTATTTGAGTTTTCACATAGGATGGAAGTTCATTATCTTATTGTGTGAATTTTCCAGCAATTCATGGGCATTGGGCACCATTTCTTTGTGGGTATATTTTAGCTAAAGTCATGCTAAGTTTTTCACTCATGAAGAGGGAATTAAAGTCCAACTCTTTTGATGGGAGTTTGGGTAAAACATAGTTCTGACAAGGGATGATGGCATGTCACTTGTTCTGGCATTGCAGAGCAAAATGCAAAGCGCGCTTCTGGCCCAATTCAGGATCTAATTTCAAATCAAGAACACAGGTAACCAACCACTTAACTTACACTTTTTGCTACCTATATATCTCATCATTACATCAACCCATCAAGGTGGGAAATGGCTTGCATCTGTCCTTGCAGCAGGCATTTTTTGTATTTATCAGGTACCTGTCACCTCAGACTGTGTTAATATGTTACCTAATTATAAACACCACGAATGTCAATATCTACACTTATTTTTCAACATGTGTGATAAATTCTCACAATTGATAAATATATATTTAAAATTCATAATTGGAAACAATGTTTTAAATTATATTTTCAAATGCTTTTATTAATCATAAAATATCAAGATTTTTCATGGACATGTAAAGAAAACATGTTTATGAAATCTTCCTTTGAAGTAATCAACAAATACCTTCTCTTGAAACTGATGTCATTTTTATAGAAATGTAAAGTCATCCTGATTTTTTTTTGCATCTGCCCTTGGTTCCAGCATGTAATGCCCTGACAGCAGGGCTTTCCCTTACTCATGTAAATGATCACCCTGTGCATCAATCCAGGGCTGTCTTCATATAAGTCGAAACTTAGTTTCACACTTTTTAAAGCCTGACCTTCATCCAAATTACTCTTTACAAGCCATTATACTTCTGCTGGTAAACCTGTTCTAATCACATCCAAATTTGCCTTATATTTGCAGGTATAGAATAGATGGAGCAGTGTTACATGCAGCAATGATGGATTGTGACTCTAATAGTCTCCATGCAGACATGTCTCTTGATGATGTGAACCGCAAGCTGATCCAGGGTGAAGAGAAAGGAGAGCTTAAGCATTCACACAGCAGTGAACCAATAACTGAAGGATTGCTAACAATTGAAGAAACACACAGTACAAGTGACAATAATACTATTGCCAAAGACATTGCTCACTTGGATGTAGCTGAAGTCCTGCAAAGATGGACTAGTGCATTGCAGCAAATTCATAAGCAAATTGTTTGTTTGGTACGGTTTTTTCTGGGGACCAATGTTGTAACCACATATTGCAAAACTCCAAATTTCAGTAGAAAATATCAGTAGGAGTTTTAACTAGTATCTAAACAAGTTATGATTTCTGTGATTGGCTAAGGTCATGGCATTTTTTTGGATGTTGAAGGCCAGGGTGAATGATGGATCGTCAGCACCGCAACTCATAAAAAATTTGATGGACGGAGAGGAAAATTCATATATACATGCATTGCATGGAACTTTGGCAGAGAATAGACAACGCCTAGTTAACATTGAGGTACCTTCTGCAGCTCTCAGCTCTTGCTGTTGTTCTGGGCACTCTTGTACCTGGTGACCTTGGTTGCAATCATGCTTTTGGAAAAGCTATGTTGAATGGAATCTGTCTTTTGTTTCTCCTTGTATCATCAGAGAGGGAGTAGAAAAGCCTAAAATTGTGAGATCATCCCTGACAATTGACAATGATTTGGGAACAAAATGCTTAACTGTTGAAGTTCAATGGGGGCTTCCTCCTTTCTTCAAGGTGGGTAGGGGAAGGGCAGGTCAAGAGGGGGGAGGGGTTACTCTGTTTTTTGAGGGCATGGCAACAAGGATGGTAGCCCCAGTTCTCAAGCCCAAGAACAATATAAACCGCAATGTCTGCCTTTCTCCCCCTACATATGCTGCCCAAGAGGCACTTCAATCATTTCTGAGCGGCCTCCAAATCTAGGAGGATGATTACCTGCAAATACTAAAGAAAAAGTAGGTCATATTTAGGACCCTAAAACACCTCCTGTTCAGGGTCTAATCATGGAGTTGGGGTCCTAAATCCAGATCTGGATTTGGGTCCTAGATATCCTTTAGGACCCAAAAGTCAGGGTGTTCAGGGTGTGAGCATTTCACAGACCAAAGTCTTCACATTAGTAAAATTAGGTTCTGAATCTAAATGCCTAATGATTAGCCAGATTTAGTGATTTACAAAAAATCTTACTGTTGTGGATTTACTTGGAGGACCAGGTGCTGATGGAGCATTTGAAAGAGACAATGGCTGGTATGAAGGAAGTCATATCTAGTCTGCAGAAGCAAGTTTACAGCCCAGATGTCATATCTGACTCCAATGCTGCTGAGTCTCCACTTTGTGGGCCTTTCTCCCCTAGTCAAGCATCAATCTCAACAAGGGTACTTAGGGGGGAACAGCTTACACCTTGCTCTCATTCATCTTCCCTTGTCACTAAAAGAAGGTGCTCTTTTTCCTCCTGACAAATAAATCGTCGAAAGTTTGAATCCCCTGTGCATTTGTTGTAGGCGCATATTTTCTGTTGCAATTATCATCACCTAGGAGAGACTCCACGATTACCCCTTAAGCTTCTTAGGGTCAATTGCATTTGTCAAATGCATGCAATAGACAATAGAGGATCATGAGGTCTAGCAAGCGGCCTACTGAGTACATTACAATGTGGCAGAATCTCTCCCTAGTGCTGATAACACCACATAATGGCCATTGGTCGACCCAGGTTGCCATTACCCACTGCTCAGCTGAGTCCTCGCAATGGCCATTACCTAACAATAGTCTATAGAGCTGATGCAAACGGTCTCAAAGAGCTATCTGGAGTATCTCTCACCAAGAGATGAGGGAGAAGGGAAAATGGTTGAATGCTACAGTGTTTTTGTTTTGTTGGCTCTGCCTGCAAAGCGAAGAACAAGGAACAAAAGAGTTGTTATCCATGAAGTCAACCTGTCTTTGGGACCTAGTTTGATCCTGTACTCCCTGCTTCATCCCCAACCTTAGGGTATCCATAGATTGAGCAAAATTGTGCACCGGTACATGGAACTGGTTATGAGTTCAGAAGATTTGCAGGATCTTATTCTGACAAGGCTTGATTCAATGGAGGATCTGGACAGCAGTCAAGGTGCAGGTAATGCAAATCCCAAAACTGGGGGTCAAGCTCCCCTGCAGACCAATTACGAAGGTGAGAAAACTAATTTTGGTCCCATGTTTTATTCCTGTGTACTGTTTTCATGCTCACTTCTCATTTTCTCACCCAAACTGGGGCCCAGTAGCCCCAGTTTGGGGTACTTCAAGAATAACTCTAATATAGTTTTCAATTTGTCCTGCATTTTTCTGAGGAATATGCAGCAGGTGTTACTGTGCACTATGAGTTCCACTGTTTGGGAATCTCATGGAACATTCAAATCTCATTCAAATCTCCTTCTGTTTTGAACTTGCTATAAAGGGCAGAGTCATTAGGTTGTGAGCCTTTTATATTGTTGATCCACTTGCAGGGAGAAGGACGACATTGAGGAGTGGAGGAATTCAGTAGGTTGTGAGCCTTTTATATTGTTGATCCATTTACAGGGAGAAGGACCACCCCGCCTGGATACTAGTTCACATGCCCACACGTACCATGGAAAGAACATCTTCCCCAGCACCCATAGGAAGAAGAAGACGCAGCCAACCTCCGCCATGGAATCACAGCTATTCTTCCATGCAGTATTTGGGTGGGGATGCAAGAACAGGACAGCTCTAGAGAGTCACTCATACTATTTCTAGGAGTTCTGGAAGTGAAGAAGCCACAAGGTGATACCTTTCAGCCAACAACATTACTGAGTGAGGCTTCCATCAGCATGGCTGAGTCTTCCAGTTGCTTCAAGAAGCCCGAAGAGATTTTCAGCATCCTAGAGTTCTTTACACCTTGAAGGTTGCAATGCATTGAAGCTCAATGCCCTAAAGTTCTTGTCAACACGCACACATATCCCATCATTATCTACAACTTTGTGAATTCACAACAAGTATTCCAATTGAATTACCCCTTGGATTGAATGTGAAATTTTGGAGGTCGCTCTTGTACCCACTTCTTGAACTGAATGTGATAGTCTTTTGTCAAATCTTGATATGGTTGGAAAAATTATCCACATCAGTATTATTTTGCTGGCATAAGCTTTTGTCGTTCATTTAACTAGTTAATTGGATACATTGATACAAGTTGTGCCTAGGCACCTCTTCCTCTTCACATTTTGGCATACACATTGTGAATGAGCATGCATTCCTTGATGCAAAAAGTTTGCCATGAGATAAACCTTCATACAATGGGCCCTCCTCCCACTTGTATAATGAGAAATTTCCAATGTTAGGAGGGCCCATCATCCAAGGTTCACTCATACTTTAATGGAAGCAAGGACTTTACAACCAGGACCTCAAGCTCCACCTTTAGGTGTAGGGTTCATGCCCTTGGTCCTATGGCTTTGCCCTACACTTCAAATGAGAGGGAACTTACTCTTAAGAGTGAGAGGGGGATCTTACACCTACATAGGCATAAGAACTTTTCTGTTCCTATGGCTCATGATCTAAGGTATGTCTAAGGTCATGATAGCATTCCCTTTGTGCTTTTAAGATGAGTAAAGCCTAGTGGGGGACATTTCCCAAAATGCCAAGCCCAGACAAAACTACCTTACCCTAAGGTCAATTTTGCCGTTAAATAATCTTGAAATAGTGAAACAATTTTTTAATGAAAATATGAAGTTGACACGTTGATAATTATCATAATGATCGTTGGCTATACTCTAAATAATTTCACTACTCAAACTACAATATTACAGTAGATCATGAGAAGAAATGGTAATTTATAATTACAAATTTCAAAATTTAAGAAACAAATTTTTTTTTGGAAAAAAATTAATTATCCATTTTGTCAATGTGGAAACTGACCCTAGGCTACGGTATGGTCTCATCCTAGGCCCCTTATTTTGAGTACGCCCCTACCTTAGGGCTTTAGGTCCCCTACACTTACCGCCTGTTTTTCTAACTTTCGCAGCACTCTTGGGAGCGCCCTCGAGTGGACGGTGGAAGGTTTCCGGGTTCCTTCGTGTTTTCGGAACTCGTTTTCTGCGTTGCGCCGGAGACGACGCCCTGTTTGGAAGAGGTGTGTATTTGCTTGTTGTCTAGTTTTGCATTCGGTTGAGAAGAGGAGGAAAGTAATGGCGGCAGCGTTTTTCAATGATCTTAGCAACAAGATCGGTTCCATTTTTGGAACTGGTGACTCCTTGCCATGGACAGATGAAGAGATGATCTCGGTAAGTTCTCTGTTTTGTTTTGTTTTGTTTTGTTTCTTCTTGTTCTTTTTTTCGTTCTTCTCCTTTTGTTTTGTGGTTCAGTTTGTGGGGAGTTTTTTCTCTCTTTTTTTGGTTTTTTGGTTTAGTTTTAATGGAGTTTTTCATCTTTTATGGCATTCGTAGAGTAGTAGCTGAACGAGGATCTGGTTTTGTTGACGACGTGACGAGGATCTGGTTTTTGCCTACATCCCTTGTTGTGGAGTTACGGTGTGGTTGGGCTGCAATTTTGTCTTGGAATGTTTTCTTCAGCCTTTCTTGGCATTCATGGAGTAGTAGCTGAACAAGGATCTCGTTTCGTTGTCGAAGAGACAAGGATTTGGATTTTGCCTACATCCATGATGGTAGAATTACCGTGTGCTGCTGGAATTGTGTCTTTTGGATTTCTCTTGGCTCACAGCCTCCCCAATCTTGTGCAAAAATGTTTTCTGTTTTTTTCTTTTTCTTTTGTGTCTCTCTTTTGCTGAATGAAGAAGAGAGGTTTTTTTTGTATATACAACACTTCTTTGACTGGAAGACACCTACATGGAGGTTTTGTTTTCAAGAGTGAGGTTTTACCTCAGAAGGTACTTTACAAAAGGAGCTTGAAAGGGAAACAAGAAGCATAAGCCAATGAGACCTCATGGTCTAACTTTGATAAGAATGGCAATACAGAGCTGTGAGCAGGAAGCATTTGGCGAGAAGTCAGGCATATCGAAGGTTGACAACAGTGAAAGCATTATGAGGCTGATATGGGCCTTGGTCCATTCTCAGAATCCATCTGATGTTCAGCGGGGTATTGCCATGCTTGAAGGTTATTTACTCTCCCTTTTGGTCAACCCCTGTATTCCTTCTTTCTCTCTTTAGATCTGAATTTCTTCTTTTGATCTCTTTTTGGTGTATCAAGCTCCTGAATCCTTTTCCAAAAACAACTTCAGTAGGATCTTCACTTCTTCTATATAGTTTTGCAGTGCTTGTTATTTTTGTCATTTTTGCAAGAGGTGACAGAATCTTGCCTTATGGGGTTTGCTTGATTACATGACATTTATCTTGCCAGACTTATCTCATTTTTTGATGTATGTGTGGATACAAGTCCCAAGTGACTGTTCAATGTTTTGCTTGAGATTGTCAAATCACTAACATTTAGTGGATTTGTATGCAGCATCCTTGCGTGGACAAGGAGTTGAAATGGAGAGAAGGGAGGTCTTATATATGCTAGCAGTGGGTCAATATCGAACTGGTGAATATGTAAGGAGCCGTCAGCTCCTTGACCAAGCTCTCCAGGTTACCAGAACCCCCACCAATCTTCTTCATTACCTATCAATTGCCTTAACATTATAAAATATATTCTGTTCAGTATTTTAGGTTAGGTTTGAATTCTTAAGTGCACATCTATATCTATTGTGTGCATACCAATTGTGGAAAGGTTCATTATGTATGTGGCCCACTTAGGTGACGCACAGGCCTAAATTGTGGTTTACCCTGCAGATTGCCCCCAACTTCAGACAGGCAGCAACTTTGAAGTCATTGGTCGAGGACAAAATTGCTAAAGGTAGTTCAGTATCTTGTGTTCTGGCTTTGTTGTGGTTACAAGTATGAAGCCTTTGTTATGAAGGGTGGTTGTGGCTTTGCTGAAAGTATGTTCACTCACAGAAGTTCACTTTCAGAAGAAGATTTGTACTATTTCTATTCTATATGCTGTCTTGCTCTAGTTTGTTATGGGGTACATCCTAGATATAGTGGACATGCCAGATCTCCCATATGAACTCCAAACTTATGCACCCTAGGCTGAAAATGTTCTTGGGATATAACACCAAGATAATGGTGCTGCAAAGACACATACGGCCCACTTCCGAAGGAGGCAGTAGCTACAATGTAGGAAAGAAACTGTTACAAATGCCAGTGCTAGGGATATACCATCAAGGGTTTTCTAGTTTGTTATGTTCATCCTTGAAGTAGACAACTATGCAATCATGAGCATGTTGGTGGAATCATCATGTTGTCACACACGAAGATTTGTGAAGTGGGTTACATTGTGGGTTTGGGCTGTGCGGAAACAGATGGGTTGGTGGGGGTAGGCTTGGCGGCAGCAGCAGCAGGTGTAGTGGCCAGTGGAATTGCAGCTATTGTACTGGGATCTCGCAGACGGTAATTTTTTTGTACAAAGTGGATTTTCCTCAACTTGGACCAACCACTTTTGTCATATTCCAGAGTTGAGTCTGAATGTCAAATAGCTTCCATGACAGTTTGCACAGGAACTTCTCCAAAATGTCATAAATATCACCATCTTTATGATGTCATCTTTTTGTAAGGCTTGTGTGTAAGATGCCCTAGAAGTGTACTTCAAAGAACAAATGGGTCAGAGAGTTTCAATGCTTGCATGGTGTACTAGCAAATTACAGTGGAGGTTCACAGCCAGCTAAAGTGGTTGGCAAACATTTGTGGAGTTTGTTTTTAAATAACTGACAGGTTTGTTTTAGACTTTCCAGTCTCTCCTTTCAACAGGAGACCAGAAAGTAGTTTGTATGTATCTTCAGACAGATGATTGTAATGGCAAAACTGTTACTTATTTTCTCTCCAGGGATATGGAGCTTTTACCTACTCTTATATTACCAATTTGCAGCAAAACTGTTACTTGTTTACTCTCCAGGGATATGGTGCTTTTGCCTACTCTTATATTACCAATTTGCATACGGTGAATAGATACTTGGGACAATTAGAGGAAATGAAAATACATGACAGTAGTGTTTGAAATTGCCAATGTGGACATGTAACTTCAAATCCCATCTTAAAATTGGACCATCAACAGATCTACCCTCTATCGTTTGTCAGGCTATTTCACAAGGATCACTCATGTCAATTCTTCATTTTACTCACTTCAATTTTGTCATGGGACCATGATGAGTGCTTTCATCAGACATGGCCAACCGTGATCCATTCCAAACATCACCACCACAGCTATTAAGCAAGTGAAGGGCAAGAGAGGTAAATTTGTCCAAATGAAGAACAAATGAGTTGTTGAGCTTTCACCGAAGATATCTAACAAGGAGGATTTTGTTTGAACACATCAAGAAAACTTCTGCAGCAAATTCATGGGCAAAAAATGCTCACAACTATCCACATGTTATGTGTAAGTAAAACTCACACATTGTTTATTACATCATTACATCTTTCACAAACATAGATCTTTTTCTTACAGTTTCTCCAGAGGCTGCAGTTTGCAAGCAGCAGCAGAGTCAAGCAACCATGTATGAGCAGAAGCCACTGCCCCTGCAGCAGCTGCGATTGCATCAGCCTCATGCATTCGCAGCAGTAATGACCTCCCACTGTCTTCAATAGCCCTACCTGCTGGCACTTCAGCATTATAAATTACAATAGTGCGCTTTTGTTGCGAAGGCTGTTGTTTCTTCTCCTGTGGAGATTGCAATGGTGGAAGTGGCTTTCTGTGAAGGACCGTTCCCCCCCCCAAAATAGCCAGAGCTTGCAGGTCAGCCTTATATGATGAAGCCACAAAATCCCCACAGAAGTAGAAGTTGAAACCTGTGAAGAGCTTGGGTGCCTGTAGAAACACATGCCAGGTCAGGACTGAAAGCTAGACAAGACAGATGAGGCATCTACTTTAGAGTCACGGAACACCAAGTTGATGGCAGAGAGTTTGGATGCTCCTTCCCTAACCATTTTTGTCCATGAGATTAACACCATCCATTTGAAAAAGCATCAAAATTTCCAGGTTCAAAGACATTGTCCATTGTAGAATTGCCTTATGTTCTGACCACCTATCTGAGAATTTCTTTGGGATGGGCATGTGGAGTGACACTATTTAGATCCATGCCAGGACCTAAATATATCAACCAGGAATTAATTACCTTTGCTGCTGCCAGGGCACGTCCATGCTTTGGACCATGAACAGTTCCATGAATATCAGACTTCACCTCAAACGCATCCTCTTTGATGCCATGACCTGCTGCCATGCATGCTACCATCCCTACCCATCCCATCACCCAGCTTTAATATGTGTTCCATATACAGGAACATTTCACACTGCTTCTGAGATTGACTTTCACCTCTTTAGGAGATGAAGTTGCAACTATTTCAAAGAACTAAATCCACAAAGGGACGATCCATTTCCCAAAGATTGAAGGCATGGAAAGTGAAGAACAGAGGACTTACAATCAGCTTGCACAATCCACTTTCCTTCCAATATTGCCATCAAATATTTCAAAGTCCGGCGGGCTGCACCTTGCTCATCAGTACCAGCTATCACATGGGTCACATTTGAACTCCACACTTTCACCAAAGAAGCACCAGTGAGTACAGAAAATTCAGCTAGTCGTTCCTGCAGCCATAAAGCATGTTTCCACAGTTATGAGACTCCTGACAAAGTTCAAACATTGCACCAGGTGATGACTATGCATTTGATAAAGAGGTATTATTGAGGCTTCATTTTGAATACCAAATCTGCAATTGATATAGATCTGAGCTTAGTTGTACAAATACCTTCTCTCTGGAATCCAATGCAGATCCACACAGAACCCACTTGCAAGCTGGACCTGGGGGCCATTTCTGCATGTGTGAAGGATGTGATGGGCTCAAGCCACCAGCATGGGAACCCATCAGACCTTGTGAAGCTTTCACACCTGACTCCACCAAGGGCCTCAGTCCCTTGGCAGGTAACTGTACAGCAGTAAGAGATCCATTCTTCTTCTTATTCACACCTGGAAACTTGTTCTCCACATGGTCGGGACAAAGTATAACAAAGTTCTTCTGCAGGCAACAAACAAGATTCAGGGAAGAGCTAGATCTACAAAATAAGGAGCATCAACACGGCTCTGTCCCCACTCAGAACTTCTTTAATTCCCCATTCCTTTCCCTGTTTCCTGCTTCCACAATGTCAATTCACATGTCGAGTTTGAATTCTTACAAGTTGCCAGCGGCAAGGGAGAGCTCGAGCACAGGAGTAGTGGAAGCTCTTGTGGCAGCGTGCAATGCAGCACCCAAGTGCTGCACCCTTCTTCCCACAACTGCTGCACTTGATTTTCTGACCCCTTGTAACTTCACTACTCAAGTTGCAGATCTTGTCACCCTCAAAGTAAACCTCTGGTGCCCTGAAAATCACTATCACAAAATGTAAACAAGGTGAACCTGTCTAAAATGTTCTGCACCCCCCACCAAAAGGAAAGAGAACAAGGGGAGATAACTGACAGAATTCCTCTGGCACTCATTCTCACAGTCCAGCTGCAGAAGATGTCCTTCAACTAGAGAACAACAGAGCTAAACTACCTTCAATATCCTGCTCTTGGTCTCTGAGCATAGATATATGCAAGGTGAAAAGGTAATGTCACCTACCATTCTGCACAAAGCTTGTGGACATACACTTGCCGTGGCCCTTCCTCATACATTATCATTGGCCCTGCCTCCTGCAAGTTTTGCAATTGTATCCAACACTTGCATAAGAGAACTCACCCTCTGCTTCTTTCAAGTACAGACACCACAGCTCAAGGTGATTGGATATATGAAGACACATTTCAGCAGAGTCATCTGTCATGCTGGATCCCATTAGTAACTGACTTCCATGCTGAGAGGAGTAGGGTGACTTGAGCTAACCTTAGAGTCACCTGGCAATTTACAGAATGCACAAAGACTTGCTGTTTGTAACCCTGCACCCTTTCTTCCCCCTTTGTTTGTTTGTTGGAGCTCCTTTTCTCCATCATTCATACTGCCAGCATTTCCACATGCATCTTCACTTCCAACAACCGTAGCTGTGGCAGCAAGAGCATCCATTTGGCTATCTTTCTTTCCAATCAAGCTCTGAGCAACACTTGCAGTATGATCTGCAGGAGGCACTGCTGGATCTGATATTCTGTCCAAAACTGATGTTTTCCTTCTCTTTCTTCTTTGCTTCTCCATTGGTTTCTGGCCAAGGGGCATTGATTCAATAATCTGTGTCAAAGGATCATCTGTTGAACCACAAGTTCTGTTGGATTCTCCTTCTGGCCACAATGCTTTCTCTGGCAATTTCTGATACTTTGTTCTGCTTGTATTTCTATGTGGTAAACTCTCTGAGACAAGATCTTGTGGTTTTTCAGGATGCTGTTTCAGAAGAATTTCAGTTGTTTCTGTTCTTGGTGGCGTTTTCAACAATGGACCAACCCTCTGTTTCTGAGGCAACGGGACAGTCTCAAGCAGAATCTCAGTTCGAGGTGTGCCAAGAGCCCCTGTTGATGCATTTAATGTCCTATTAGCTCTCCCCTTTTTGCCAGTTCTTCGCTTGTAAGTTGGAGAAGTGGTCTTGGCTACTCCAGGCAAGTGATTGGTGTCAGATGCACAGCAAACTTGCTCAATAGCATCCAATGACTGATTCAGTGGAAGACTACATGGCACTGCTGCTTCCTTGAGGCTGTTATCCATATTGACTTGCTCCTGAGACCTATGTGCATTTGGACCCACCTGCAAAAAAAACCAGTTGATTTATCTCCAGCTTTCGGAAAAGTTCAGGAAGTGATAAGCAAATACATATACGGGGCATCTGCAATATAATCTCATTCCTCTTGTTAGCATACAAAATAAACCCAGTGTTGTTGAGCAAATATAGGAAGATATAACGTCTCATTTAAGAGCATCTAACCTGATCTCTGGAAGGGCTGCAGTTGAGCTCAGGGGAGCATGGCCGCTGTGTCCAGTCAAATATATCACTATCACAGCTGTCACCTTCCTTGGCTACCTCATCCTGGAAAGTTCCATCATCAGCATCCTTGAGGTCACTGAAAGCTGGTTGAAGAGCATTGAATTTTGATTGAGATACAAAGGGAACTGAGGCTCCAGCTTGGGTCACCTCAAGTTCTTCATTTCCCCCATCCTTCAGCCAGAAGAAAGGAGAAAGATTTGGGCTGAAAACTTTCTCAACATGTTGGTGAATGGATCGCACATCTCCAACCTGCACAGATGGAGCTTCCTCATTGATGGCTGCATCTAATCCACAGACATCTTCAAGGTCTTCACCTGGCTGGGACAGAACTCTTTGAGCTTGCTCTGCTAATGGAGTGTGCACAACCGGAGTAGCCTCACACAGTTTTTGAATGTCCTGATCCTCTCCATTTAGCTCTATCTGATGCTGGAGTTTCCTTCGTGTCATAGTAGTCATATTCTTGCTTTGAATCTTGTCACCATGGTATACAGTAGGCTTTGCCAATTTTGGACTCTTTGAAGCCCCAAACATTGTCTTGTAGCCGCTCTTTTTTGTGAAGGTACTTGGAGAGGCACCATCTAAGCTAACTTCCCCATGTTGAGGAACATGAACTCTCTTCTTAGCAGGTACCACACCCTTCATTTGCTGCAATGGACTGACCATCTCCCTCCCTATGACATTCATCAATTCCTGTTGCTGAATTCTGAGTGATGAATGTCCCAGTACATCTTCATTAGATATATCAGTGAGTGCTTGGGTAGTTTTGCGTTTTCTCCTCTTCTTGAGAGGACCAGGTCCAGAGCTTCCTTCTGTACCTTTATCAAGTAGACGAGTTCCTTTGGGTTCAACTGATTTGCCTGGGCATTGATCTAGCTTCCTTTTGCCTTCAGCTTGAGCTCCTGTGCCGAGATAATCAGGAGAAACTAAGTAGTCTGACCTTGGAACACATGAGTATTCAAGAATATCATGGCACAAATCACACGGAACAGATGCCACTATTCTATATGACAACATACTACATATTAAGCATACAAGAGATCATTACCCACTATGCAGATATCTTTGTCAATGCAGCTATTGACAGTTGGATAAGCACATGGGCAGGTATGAACTAAAGGATATACCCTGAGCAGGTTCTGAGAGAGTCGGCTGGGATGCAAAGAAATTCAATCCAAGAACACTCTCCATATGACGATAGGCACCCACAAGGTTGTCCATATGGGGTGCAGCCCGAACCTCTGTAAGCCATAGCCAACATTAGCTGGAGCAAGTCTCTGACAGCTTACATTGCATGTCTCTGTATCAGATTGCAACACTTAAATGTGTCCACATGCACATAACTCTTCTGTGACCATGTCCATCAGTATGCAGCACAGGCAAGGAGAAGAGATGACATTGCATCATTGGCTTGACAGTAAGGAGACTACAACAGCTGCAAGAACCAATGTCATCATCCAACTTCAATTCAAGAATGCCTGAGGTTTGCTAGCTCCAAATCCCAAGATTCCTAAATGGGTGTTTGAACCAGCATGCTGCTGCACTCAAATCCGCACATTTCTTCACATCCTAACTACATGTCATGTTCACTCACTAAGCTAATTGTGTCTGCTTCAGCAGGAATTGAAGATCTTACCTCGCCGAGTTGTTGGAAGCTTGCAGATTGGACAACAAGATGATCTCTTCAAGGATTGCAATATACAAACACTGTTACCACCCAATGACAGCCACACCCAATGCTGAAAATGACAGAACCCTGATCGGCTTGTGTAGACCCCATCATTATAAATACAAGAGTAGCTCAAATTACAATAACAATCAGAACTAGCATGTAAGAATGCAAATGCAGAATGACTTCAAGCCTGCAACTACATGTGCAAAAACTGGATAATAGTAAGAATCATGGCAATAGTAGGAGGACAATAAATCTCTTCTTGTGAATTGCACAAAAAAGTCCAGCAAACTTACTTGCAAAAGGTATGATTGCAGGAAAGTGCAGCTGCCTGTCTGAAGAGGCTCAAGCTACAATTGTCAATGAAAAACGATCGTCTGTCAAATTCTCAATCAAATCAAGTAAAGAGAAATGGGAAGAGGCTGCAGAAAACAAGGAAATTCGTACCGATACCTATTCTTCCCTCCAGTGCACACTTCCAAACCGCGAGACCTAACACGGGAGACAAAGTAGGACGACCACAACGAAGAAGAAGAAGACGACGATAATGATGATGACGAGGAGAAAGACCTAATACCGAAAACAAAACTGGGACGACGACGAAGAAGAAGAATAAGAAAATGATGATGATGAGGAGGAGGAGGAGGAGAAAACCCTAATACGAAAGAAAAAATAGGAGACGGCGACGAAGTAGAAGAGGATGATGATGATGGCGATAAGTAGGAGAAAACCCCAATACCGAAAGCACGCAAAAACAGGACAACGGTGACGACGAGGAAGAAGAAGAAGAAGAAGAAGAAGAAGAGGAAGACAATGATGATGAGAAGCTTTACCAAATGGCGCACTTGAGCTCTCGACCCATGATTTCCAGCTGCGGACCAGCACTGCTTCCGCCAGTGTGCTGCTTAGCAGCACAATCCACCGCGTTTTCTACTCCCTCTTCCTCCACCAACGCCATCATCGCTCTCGTCCACCCCGCTCTCCTTCCCACCTTCAATAATAAATTCTGAATAATCCAACTTTTTCTCTTCCACACCACTGCGCGCGCACGCGCGAGCTCGACACGATCGCCCGAAGCCCTCGACTCGTAGAAGAGCGTTTTGCTGAAAGAACCAAACTCGCGGAAGAAAGAATCAAATCAACCGGCAATTCTTCCGCGAAGAAATCGAGCGACTCAAAAGACGGCCAACACCATTTCGTTCTCGAATTTTTTGAATTCGAGTTTCCCGCCATTGCCGTACATTTTGGCGGGAGGTTTTTTTGGTTTGTATTCTCTCTCGGCCACGTACTACTAGACATTATGCAGGTCGTGTTATACACGAGAATTGGACTGTGCCGATTCTGCACTTCACAGAATGACCATCCTCTCTGTAATTAACAGAGTAATTCGAGGGGGGTGTTATTGGGGGGTGGGGGCTTAATTTGACTTGGAAATGTGGGGGATCAGATGTGTCCCTATAACAAAGGCCTACTTACAAGCCAATTATTAATAGTACCCTAGTACCTAATACTAGCCTGGTTAGGCACTGAATTAACTTGGGTTCTGGGTTTGCTTATTCGTGCTACCCTAGTACCTGAGTTGGTTAGGCACTAGTTAATTATTTTTGGAATTGCTGAAAATTCTGAAAAATACCTAAACCCTAAACCTCCCATGATGAAAATCTGAAAGAAACTTTGGAGGCAAACTACACTAGCTTCATTTATTTACTACTAGTGTGGACCCTGTGCATAATGCAAGTGTGTTATTTCAACAATGTTTGGTTGATGTTTTTGGTTTTTTAAAAAAACTTTTTTTGTCAAACAACTGTCTGTGGTCACTGTCCGTCCGAAGTCACTGTCATAGACAGACCAAGTGAATTTATATATATGATTAGTGTGACGTGTGCTGTTGGCCCAAGTGTTACTACGTCCTCAACTGATTTTTTTCCTTTCAAAACCTAGTTTTAGTAGAATTTTATTTGAATTTTTAGTGGCAGAAATCACTTCAAAATCAATATCTCAATTTTGAATCCCAAATCTTACCAAATAAATTCCATTAAATCCTGCTCATCAAGATCTTTCCAACAACACCAAAGACACATTCCAATTCCTCCGAAATTTTCAGCTACGATTTAATTTAATTTAATTTTCAATGAAGAAATCATTCAATATTTGAGACCTTTCAATTCATCACAAGTCAAAAACATCATGAAACCAAGACCCATGCAACCCTCGTCATCAAGAGCTTTCCAAAGACACCAAGAACATGATCTGAAGCATCCCAGTTCCAAAACCCATGCAACCCTCCTCATCAAGAGCTTTCCAAAGACACCAAGAACATGATCTGAAGCATTCCCAGTTCGGTGGATTTCATAATTACAAAACAAAACAAACTACCTTCCTTCATAGATAAATAGTGCCTAATTGTAAAATATTATTATTTATATTGCCAAAAGTAAATGACAAAAATATTATTATATTATTATTAGGCACTTTCTCGTTGAACTGGCCAAGGTCATGTGGTACTACCAATGACAAGCACAATATGAATTGATGAAAAATTAATTAATTAATTATTTTATGAAAATTAAGTTCCATTCGAATGAAAATATTGAATCACATTTATTGCATGCAACCTGAACTGAATTGAATTCAAAATTTTTAATTTAATTCAAATATATTGAATAGAATTCAAATTCAATTCAATTCAAAAAATCAAAGGAAAAAAGTTTCACATAGTATTGATCTCATTGCACTATGTAACGGCCATGCAGTTTGGACATAACCTACTTATCGACCAATTTTGCCAAGTGACCATTAAGCAAACTCAGCATGAAGAGCTTAATAAATATAAGATTGGCAACATAGGCCATTCATGGCCTTTTACCTAGCCTTAACCTTGAAATTCAAGAAATGCAAAAACAAAAAAAAAACCATTAATGAAGTATATATATATATATATATATATATACTATTTATTTATTTTCTCAAAAAATCTTTTAGACCATGTGTGTGGTTGTAGATTCCCAAATGTCATGTTAACCAAAAAAATCCATCTCAATTTAGAAAGGGATTTTGAAGATGTTAAACCATGCATCAACTTTTAATGAGAAGAAGAGGTTAGTTTTTGCCCAAGGGTAACACTAATCAATCATGTGAAAGACAATGAAGTTGTTTGTAAAGTTAGTGAAACTCAATAGCAAAACCTTGAGTTTGGTTAAACATTAAATTTATATGATTACAAATGGCATAAGTAATCATAAATGGCATAAGTAATAAGTATAATTCAATTACAAATGGCATAAGTTACTTGTTTAATTGAAAAGGATCAATCTTCAATGTAATGTTTTTATGTAATGGAATTTGATTTTAATCAAATTGCACCCAAAAAAAAGAAACAAAAGAAAGTTTTTGTCTCAAATAAATAATAGCATGAATTTCCTCTTACACTATGTGTTTTGCAATGGTTTCATTGTAAGTGTTGGAGCTTAGCTTACTAGAATTTTTGTGATTATGATTTGAAGGAACATGAATCACTTGTTTTGTTGTTGAAGATTTGCTAGAAATATTGTGATTTGGTCAAAGAAAGCTACTTTGAAATTTGTTATGATTTGGAGTCAAAATTTTGTTGGTGTGAAGGGCTTGAGATTTGTCTTGTTGGTTGGAAGTTCACTTACATGTATCTTTATTGTGATTTGGGGAAATGAAAGTTGCTTTGAATTTTGTTATAATTTGAAGCTAAATTTTTTTCATTGCGATAGGCTTGCAATTTGTTTTGTGATTCAGAACTACTTTGAAATTTGTTGCAATTTGGAGTTGAATGTTGTGAAGGGCTTGAAATTTGTTTCAAATTGTTTTTAGGTTTACATGTGTGTCTTTGTGTAGTTCAACCACTTCAGACATTTGTTGTGATATGAAGTTGGGTGTTATGCAAGGTTTTGAATGTGTGCACATGTGTTCTTTTTGTTTTTGTGATTTGGAAAAATGAAAGGAGCAGTTCTTAATCGTGTGTGTGTTTTTGTTTATTATGATTCAAAAAAATAGGAGAAGTGATTTAAAATTTTGTGTGTGTGCATGTGATTGTTTTTCTTTTTTTTGGGTTCCTTGCCATTTGGAAAAGTGGGAAGAATTGTTCCAATTTTGCTCTTTCAATGAATGAAGAGTGCAAAACAAGTGTGTGTGTGATTGTCTTTTTGTTGCTTGCCATTTAGAAAAGTTAGACAAATGGTTCCAATTTTGCTTTTTTGTTGAGCGAAGATTGCAAGAGAAGAAGCATGTCATCTCATGTTGATTTTTTGAACATAAGGTGATCTTAAAGATAATGGAAAACTCCACATGAAAGGCAAATGCAAGCCCTGAATACAAAGTGATTTTATGAATAATTTTATTATGGACACGAATTGTAAGAATACATTCAAGAGAATAGGCAAACACCATTTATTGGCTCCGGTCATAGGGAAGAGACTACACATTGGTGTAAGATTTGAACATAAAATTTTGATTCAAATTTCATACCTTGAGTAAATGAAATTTAGAATATGATGTGTGCATATGATCGATGGAAATGTTAGATAGAAATGCATGAATTGAAATAAGAAATTTTAGATTGAATTTTTTTTGTTGTTTCAAGTTTGAACCATAAAGGCCAAAATCATTGCACAATGAACTACTTGTGTTATGGCTAATTCACTCGCTTATCCATTCCACTAATAATTTCCCTATCCAATGCATCAATGAAGAAATTTTAACAATTTTCACAATTCAACTAATTATATCACAAACTTACCTCTAAAAGATATAAAATGAAAGTTTAGGTTTCATTTTAATGAAATTTAGTTTATAAAATGAAATCTCTAAAAATCTTCACTTGCATAATCATGTCACAAAGGCAACCAAATTAGATCCCCCAAGTTCAAAATTTAAAAATCTAGATCATTTTTGAAAAAAAATAATAAAATTGCTAAATTATCACACAAAAATTTGTTGATTAGAATAATTACATGTGAATATAGACATGCAAACTAGCAAATTACATGTTGTTCAAGAGTGTGAGGCTATAAGTGTTAACCCAAGTTCTTAACTAACTAACTAAACTTGTTTAAGTAGGTTTAAGGTAAGTTGGATGAAGATTTTATTGCAAATTGCAATAATACCTAGTAAAGATACTACTCACAAGGGGTGTGTCACACTTGTGGCCTTGCCATTTACATTAAGATGTTTCTTAAGGCAAAAGAATAATTATGGAAACTCAAATATATTTCACTCGGCCAAAATATATAGACCTAGAATCTTCAAAAAAAATCCTCGAAAAGAAACCAAAAAAATCCTTCAAGATATTATAACTCTATAATAACTAATTTCAAGTCTCAACACAAGCCAAAATATCATGTTTCAAAAAACCTCATATAATAAAAATAGACCTATTATTATTATTATTATTATTACCTACTAGTAGGGGCCTATTAAAAAATCCCTTAAGCTACTATAAGGTAAGGTAACAAGGGCAACAAAGAAAGTGGGAAACGAGACGGAAGTTTCACTTCATCCAAGCAACAGAGGTATGGTCTTTTTTAGGGTTTGTGACGGATTCGTGGCCCTCGCTCGATTTTTTTTTTTTGGCGTTGTGTGTGAGTTCAGTCCGGTTCACTCGTTCGATCTCGGGGAGACGCGATTTGTCGAATTTCCTTCCTCGAGGGTTTTTTTTTTTTTTTATTTTGTTTTGGGTTTTTGGGTGTTTGTAATGTAATGATCGCGATCTGAAGCTGGCATGATTTCTAGTTTCTCTCAAATTGTTTTACAATTTTTGAAATTTTTTGGGTGCTGGCTTTTGGGTGTTACAACAATGGTGAACCCTTTGAAGGAAATGGAGCTTCTGAGGAGAGTGAAGAAGGAGGAGGAGGAAGAGGATGAGAAGGATGAGCAAGAGACGATTGCTTCCGCATCAAAGAAAACTGAGTCTTCTTCTTCTTCTGCTGCTGCTGCTGCTGTTGCTGCTGGGGTACCTCAAGATGGAAGCCTTGGTCGACCATTTGAGAAACAAAAGATGCAAGAGAGCTTTGAGAGACATCATCATCGCGTGACTGGTGCCGGAGGAGCTGAAGTGGAGGAGAACTCGGAGGACACGCTTCCCACTGTATCGGGATTTATGGATAGCGGAGGAGGAGGAGGAGGCGAAGGAATGGATCAAGATCAGTCGCCTCTTTTGGGGAAACATCATAACGGCAGGAGCGAGGAAATTCAGCAGGAAAGTACTAGTTCCAAAGCAGCAGCAGCATCATCATCATCTGAGGGAGTAGAAGTAGCAGCTCAAACCGTGAAGGAGATGGAGGTGAAGTATGCAGCATATATGCGACATGACATGTATGGTAACTGGGGCATGAACAGTGTGCCAGTTTTGGAGAAAGTGAAATTGCTCTTGGCTCTTCTTACATTGTGTCCAATTCGATTCTGTTTGCTGTTATTCTTTCTGGTGGTTTTCTACCTAATCTGCAAGGTTTGTACTCTTCGAGTAGTGGCATCATCCAACGATGAAGGGCAAGAGAGCTTTGCGCATATGACAGGCGCACGGCGAGCCATCGTCGTTCGATCTGGCAGGTTTCTTGCTCGGGTCATGTTGTTTGTATTTGGATTTTACAACATTCATGTGGTTCATCGCACACCTGATCGTCAACTCCTTCATCTTGGAGCTGCTGCATCCTCACATGAAAGGAAGGTGAGCACTTGCTCCTCTCATCACCATTATATGTGTAACTCTTGAACTAGTGTATGATCTTCATGTCTGTGGCACCCTAAGCCTCTCAATAATGCCTGAAATTTACTTAAGGAGATTTTGATGGTAGGAGTTCACAAAGAGGGATACTGATGTGGATGATGGCAGTCCTATTTATCTCCCCAGCAAGCACCTCTGGGACAAAGATAGACAGGCAACTATCACCTTCACCATCTTCTAAGATTCCGATAAATGTATCATATCAACCAAATTCAACAAGAAAGCTTGAAAGCTTTCACCTGAGTGGAAATGGCATTTAGGCCAATTTTGTGGCCATAAGAGACCGGTTGTCTCTTGACTAATAGTTCTTTATGCAAATTTTGCAAACTCTTGGGTCATCTGACATTCTATATGTATGTGCCTCTTTATGTGGTTCGTAGATTATCCAAAGATTCTTATGCCATACTCCTAGTCCATCCTTAACCCTCTTCCAACTTCACTGAGTTGCTTCAAGGAGGTAGCCCTTTCAGTAATGAGTCTTTCTGTTGCTTCTCAGAATGCCACAGAAACTCAGGACACAGAGTTTATATAATTGTTCACCTGAAATTTTGAGCAGAGTAATATATTTGCCTACAACCATCGTCCAGAGTTGGTCAAATCACTGGGGATTAATGGCAGCTAGTCACTGCTGTTCATAATGGAGGTGATGGTGAAATACTTTGTTAGTGGCACAGATGATTATGACTGCTCTAGTTCTTGTCATGTTTGTTTTGGTTTTGCAGGAATTGATGCAACAGTTATCTTCAAAGTTTTGTTGTTGGATTTTTTGTGCAATAATAATGATACTCTTGCATATTCTTTTTTGCTCACTTTAAAAATTTCTGGAAGTTGCCATACTAAGTGAAGCAGCTAGCGGGTGTGCAGGATGATGAGGAAGAAGAGGAAGAGGAGGAAGAGGAGCAGTTTGGGGCTATAGTATCCAATCACGTCTCATATTTGGATATTCTGTACCACATGTCTGCTTCCTTTCCCAGTTTTGTTGCGAAAGTAAGCCACATCCCTTGCTTTGTTTTTTTGTTGCAGTGGTTATCTGCTTAAGAAGTAATTTTACTTTCATGGTTGCACTATCTTATTTGCCCTGAACTGTTCTTTCTGTACCTTTAGGACAATCAAGACATTTGTCAGATCATTCTGTATTATGTCTGTAATGTCCCTTTGTTGTTCCATGCCTTCAAACCTTGAACTAGAAAAGAGAATATCCTTCACCCTGCTCAGATTGGATGATTCAAGTCATGGTGGAAAGCACTTATGCAGAATTGATTGAGTGGCTGATCTATTAATATGATCATAGGTTTCATCATCCCTTAAATATTGCAATGTTCTCAATGGATACAGTCTATTTTTGACAATGTTGTGTTTTACCTCCCAAAGTGAGGTGACTGTTCTCTTTAGCACTTGGAGCCTGGTGAGACTCTTACCTTGGAGTTCTTCTGGTGTGCATGTGTCGTTGGAAAGAGATCAGTGGGGAAGCTGCCTTTGGTTGGTTTGATCAGGTTTGTCATCCTCCCATCAGTAATAAGCTGAACTGAAGTTTTGCTGTTTCAGGATTGCCAATCCCATGATTGGTTCATGTAATTCATGAGGATTCATCTCTCCTATTGAGTTGGTTTATGTATTGCCTTCCTTCGAGTTTCAATACAAGCTCATGATGTCTCAATAGTTTATAGAGTTGTAGACCCATTGACAAAGTTGTGGGTATTGATTGGGCCATCACAGTAAATGCCTTGGTTGTGTATATGTTCAACGGGAATCCAAGTCTTCTGATTTCAAAGGGGTTTCAGGTAAAATTCTCCAGTATTCATGTAGCTGCTGGAGGGTATGGTTAGATGATCTCAGTTTGTAAATAGCAGCTGATGTATGTTCAAGTGTTCTTGTTTCTGTCCTGTTCCTTCATTTGACATATTCACTTTGCTATTGTTCCTCTCAGCATTGGTTTCTGAACGGTTACAAGCTGCTTATGGTGACCCAACTGCGCCAGCAGTTTTGTTATTTCCAGGTATAGATCACCATTCTCCCTCTTCACATATTCTTCTGGTAGGTGTCATTCCCCTCATGCAGTTCCCACCAGCAGTTGAACTTTTGTGCACAAGGCTACACTAGTTTACAATCGTCTGGTCTCAATGTTGGGGAACCAGATGCTGATGTTGCAGCTTTCCCTGATGGACAGAGGGCACTACAACGAATGGAGAACACTTGCTGCCTTTCAAAACAGGAGCTTTTTTGGCCCAAACACCAGTTAAACCAGTGATTCTAAAGTACCCATACAAGCGTTTTAGCCCTGCCTGGGATACCATCTCTGGGGCAAGTGCCTGATTCCCAAGTTTCTGTAGTTGACTGTTCTAAGTATGTATTTCAGGCTGGGTCAATTTTTGAGATGTGCTGCTAAATTGATTTTGCACTCTGCAGTTTCGGCATTTGGTGATCTTGATGTGCCAGTTTGTGAACCACATGGAAGTTATTCAGCTACCAGTATACTCTCCATCTGAAAAGGAGTTAACTGATCCCAAACTGTATGCCAACAATGTCCGTGCTCAAATGGCAGCAGAGGTGATTTCAAACTTTTTGTCATTATGTTCTTTTTGTTGACAAATTTTTTCCTTTAGGCAGGCCTGTCCATCCCTTAGTCATAGATGCTTGCTTGTACAGGGGCAAGCTAAAATGAAATGGAGCTCATTCTCACAAGTTGCAGCTTGGATTGAGGATACTACTTGACTTGAGTCCTGGCCAACATCATGAATGAGTCTTCCCTCTGGATGTGAACGTTTGTATATGGTTACCCCAAAAGCCTTTTGAGGGCTTATCAGATCTTGACTCTATATTGTGTTTGTTGGCTGGCTGATCCTGTTTCTGGACAGGGTAACTTGACTATGTCAGATATAGGATTGTATGAGAAGCGCATATTCCATTCAGCTTTACTTCGAACCCGGTTTCCCATTGCACCAGCACCTGAAGGCAAGGCTCATTTGACTGTTACCCAGATTCTTGTAAGTCTTTAGGTAATGTCAAGGAGCTACTAAACTCTTCCTTTCTATCCAGTTTACAGGAGGTCAGTCACCAAATGTAGCTTGTGCCAAGAATGGGTTATTTGCTGCCTCTCTACTTCTCACTGAAAAGCTAGTGTACAGAATCACTATAGTTTTCAGGTAGTAGCTCACCATCTACTGATGAATGATATGAAGGCTGTCTAATTGTTTCATAATCAGGGTGGTGTAAAATCTCATTTTAGGCTTTGACCAAGAGATCTCAGCATCTCTTTCCTGTACTAAGGCCTGTTTGCAGCATGCTATTCTGATGGTTTCTTATTGATCAATTGCAGAGAGCTTTACCAGGACACAGAGTAACTAGCATCCAGCAGATAATTGTCTGGATCAGGATGCATGGCTGCAGTACTGATTGTGAAATTATGGAGGGAAACAAGTTGTGATCAGACAGTTGTTACATGTAGCTATTGTTCAAAAGAGACCCTCTTTGAAGATTTAGAGCTTCCAGAAGGTAGTAGGTGTACATTCCCTATGTAACTGAAGCTGTATGAAGTGGCTTCATTTTTTATCTCTGGTACCAGCAAATTTGTAGCGGCCATGATGGACTAAGAGCTCCACAGGAGCAGCAGTCTGATTGTAGGTGTGAGTGTCAATTTCAAAACAGTTATTCAGCTTTGTCTAGTGTGACTTTGTATTCAGATTCCAACTAGCTGTAAGCAGGTGAAAAAGCTGGTGCACAGTGTTTGAGTGTGCTCAACTCCTGACTGGGATAGTAAACCATGTGTTCTTTTTTATTTAGGTTCCAACCCTAAGCAGGTGAGGACCTAACATGACATTGTGAGGTGCATAGTGCATACTGGGTTGCTTACAGGGTCTACTGCAACAGTGAACTCTGTTCCTTTCTTTCAATGGCAATGGAACTTTATGAACTTTTACTCACTGTCAAATTCATGCAACCTTCTGTTGTTCCTGGTATTCATTCAACTGGCCTTGGGGGCAACATTGGTTGCAAGAGTTAAGCTCTTGGACAGCATCTTTGCCTCAGAGTAATCATTGAATTTATCAAATTTATGGTTTTTAACCTAGTAGTGGGGTTCATTTGTTTGAAGTTGATGCACAGCTTCCAAGTATGGCCTGTATTCTGCTCTCTGGGTGTATCACTGTAACCTTTGAGGAGTTGTGAAGGTGAGATTATTTAGCAGTGCTGCCCTGATGAAATACAGTTACATTCCTAGCACTGGGAATGTAACTAGAATTTATGTTTCTCAAAATGTCATATGATGATCATCTATAATTTAGGCTTCTTGAAATGTTGTATCTTCTTTGCCACTGCTGCCTATCAAACCAGTGTATGGTATTATGCAGGTTTCATTTTACTGGGCTGCTGCTGTTCAGCCATTTTGCTGGGGTGGCTTTCATCCATGGTTGACAGCTTCTGTATCACCTTTTCTTCTGTGACATGAATCTGGTCCTCAAGTTCTATCCGCATCTGCCCAAGATGCTTCTGCAGTGCTGCTAACACCTTCACAGTGATCTCATCAGGTACAGCCGCTGTTTCATGTCCAACCAGAAAACCTCAAATCAGTGCACCAATTTTTTTGACTTACTGGTCCTTTGAAGTTGTTTGATCACTCAATTTTTGCATGTGCTTTGGAATCAACTTCATAGTCACTACATAGATGTGTAAGTACAAGAAATGCTGAATATTAATGCTGGTCTCTACTTACTCCTCCAAATTTGGTAGGTGACAGAGTTGCAATAAGTATTTCGGTTTGATTTTCCCATACTTAGGGTAACATACATGTCAACATAAAATTGACGGAAAAGAAGTGTGACCTGAATCAATTGCTTTGTCCATTTTGAAGTGGCAATTTGGAAGAACAGAGTAGTGAAGGCAAGTTTCTGACAACTCACCTAAATAAGCTAATTCAATTTCATGCTGTCGAGCAGCTTCAGCAGCTAGTCTTTCTTCTTCAAGTCGTTTTGCCTCCTCTTCCTACAGTTCCCAGGTAAACAGACATTGAAACACAAACTGTGGTGCAATTTTTGATCTTCTTAAGGCACAAAAGGCTGCCTCCTTCCACACAAGTGCTGTCTAGAGAACCTAAACTTTTGCAGGCAATCAAGATATAGAATGTTCATTATCTTCACTGCTTGTGCTGCCAATGACATTCTTGTCAAATTTGCAACCTCCTACCTCTTTTTGTTTTTGAATGAGAGCCTGCTCAATATCATATTCTTCTTGATTCATAAACTCCTGCAGTGGTGGCACAATGGGTGATGTCTGAACAAAGTTACTAAGCTCCAAAGTGGCAATATTCAGGACAAATGTGGGCATACATGCATACTGGTACATCTTGTAGTGCCGGAAATACCTGCATTTGGACACCTGTCTTGCAAGGGTTACATTCTCTACTATCAAGTTTCTTGATGTGTTCTGAGCAAAAGAGTCATGAGCTCCATCAACTGCTGTGATGCTCATGTATTACTGTACTACAAGGATTCCTTGATCTCTGAAGTGTAGAACCTGTTAATATGTTTTGTCATGTATGAGTTCAACATCACAACCTCTTAACAGTATTAGAGGAGCTCTATTAATGGAAGTCTTCAATGAAGCTCACAATTCATTGCTCACAATTCAACTGATCATTCTTCTGGTTTTCTATGAAAGAAACCTTAATTGAGCAAAAGATTTGGATCTTGGTTGACGCACGTGTGCAGGAGGTAATGGGTGATTGCCTGAAGGTCTGCCAAGGAGAACACACTGACTGAGAAAGGTGGTCGTTGCACACTATGAGTGAGAAGAATTTGCTTGGTCTTCTCCCAGCTTTTGTCCATTGCAAGGCGTCCAACTGCCACCATGTAAAACCCACCAATTTGAACCTCTTCCGATTTTCTGAAGCTTCACTGGTGAATATTTGGTCACATAATTTCAAGCATCAACTCTTTAGAGGTATAGCAACAGACTCAAAAATCAATAGGGTTGTTGGTTTCATTACCAGTGGACTGTGTATGAACAGCTTTGACAATTGAAACTAGGGTAGAAATTTTCTCCATGGTGAACTTCTGCTCCTGTGCGAACCTACTCTCTTGTGTTCAGGGTTGTGTTCATCATGACCAGAATTTTTGTGTATTGATAGCCTTGATGATGCCCTCCACTATGACCATGGAAATTCATATGGCAAAAAAGTTCAGTATCCTCAACATTATTGTTGTTATGGGAGGGATACGCAATAGCATTGTAGTAGAGGTCAATCAAGATTTCACCAATATCATCACCATCATCTACAATGTTGAGTGCATCCTGTACATTCCTGTTATCAAACCACAAAATAAAGTGCTCGTTGTTGTTTTTAATAATTGCAGACCAGCAAAGAGAAGGCAAACAACAACAAGGGTGAGGACAAGCAGCATACCTTCGAACTTCAAGAGTTTCCTTTGGCTCCAAGATTTTGATGAGTTGGGCCTCTGACAGATCTTTCCACATCAAAACCTCTGCCTGCAAGGTACTATGGTTTTTAATTTTCAGTTATGGTCACCAACAGTGAGTGGCTTCTTGATCAACATGCTATGTTTCCAACAGATCCAGAGTGCGAAGATTGAAAAATAGCAGATTTTTCTGGTTCAGAGACTTGAGCATCAGCAACCGCATTTTATGTGTAGTAGCAGCTAATTATATTGATTTCTCATTGCTATTTCTTGCCATACATCTTCTTTCAGTTTTGTGTTCTTGCCTCCAAATCATCAGTGTGTGGAAAAACCCAATCAACAATGAAACAATCTGCGGAACTGAAACAATCAAGGGATTTTGATGGGCAAAGATTGTACCATGATTCACCACCAAGGGGCAAAAAAATGGCTTACAGGAAGCAGCACCAGCAGCACCAGCAGCAGGAGTAGTGCTGTGAAACCCAGCGTTGAACTCTGCTTTCCAGGTGTGTGTAACAAACTATAAACAATCATCCCAATTGCTACTCAATTCTTCTTCTTAATCTGCATCAGCTCTCCAACTACTACCTACTACTACAAATTATTTGTTCTTCCTGAAAATCCTATCTTTCCTTTGCATGATGAAGAATGAATGAGCAAGCTTATCATATGACTTCAGTGTGTGTATCCTTAACTGTGACCTCCTTCGGCTCCAAGGAAGAAGACACTTTTCTAACTGCCACATGAAGGGACAGAGTGAACCAGGACCCACCAGTGCACTGTCCACTGGATGCTATTATGACTCAGTTGTGGATGAACATCAAATGAGTTGATATCTGGTTCCATCTTGTGTCACCCATTCTGTAAGATATAGGTCAATCAACATGGTTAGCTAGGGGATGGAACCCAACAGAAAAATGTTTACAATCCACTTACCATCCATTCTTCATGGTGAGCTTGTGAGTTGCTGGTGCAGTTGGGGGAGGAAAAGGACTAAAATTCCAATGTGCCCAAATCTTTCCCTACTATGAACTGGTCATGAAGCACTGCCAAAAGAAAATTTAGTGTATTTGGATACCATGTTATAAAGCGGATTTGTTCCACCCAAGAAAGCAGGGCAATTTCAAAATGAAATTGTTAGCAACATTTGAAGTGTGGACAATTTTGAAACTAAATTGCTCATGGCATTTGAAATGCGGGCGATTTCGTTTTGAAATGTAGGCAATTATGTCTTGAAATTGCATTACCCATCTTAAATCTTTTGGGTTAAAGATTTCTTTACCTAATTTTTTAAAAGTTTTAAAATGCCACAAACATAAGAAAATGGTAGTGTTTGGCCATATAATCCTACAAGAAAGAAAATGCATTATACATGAAACTTGGTGGATTTAAATACAATCAATGTTGACACATGTTACATCCATTGGGGCAAATGACATGAATTATACATAGCTGGCAATTTGTTGGATAGAAATAGGGGAGGGGTAGGGATTTTACTTGTGGTTGATTTCCCCTTGGGCACAATCAGCAATGAAAGCGTTGGAATGCTATGATGAATGAGTATTGTGAATGTTTTCATTCAAAGCATGCATCCATGGTGTCAAGTCCTCTTGCCAACATTGTGATGTGATACAATATGTTATAGGAATGCCATTGAACCATTGGTTAAACATCATCATGGTATAAAAGGGGAATTGCCACAATTCACAATAGAACAATGTAATATCATATGTTAATTGAACGTTGACAAAAGACATAATGAATAATCTATTAACATTTACAAATTTCTACATGTATTTATTTGTCCATTGATTTGTCCTATTAATGTTTCAATGGCATTATACTACATATATACCAATGTATTAAATCATATGTGCATGTATTATGTATCACTTTTTTTTCATTTGTCCCAAAGGTTGCATCAATTATAACACCCCCTTGGTGCTCATGTTCAATCATCATCTCCTTTTGCCATGGTGTTTGGATACCCAAAGTGAAAGGCATGTTTTGCCTAATGAGACCACCATCCACATCTACCCCAATTTTTTAATAATAAAACATTGATTTAGTATTTTGTTGAACCCCACATACACACATTTTTTGCATGATTTTTATGTAGCTAGTATGTTTCTTGAACCAATTTCCCAGACAACACCTTAACATCTTGTTCAATGAAGAACATGTCTCTATTTAACCCACATGTCCCTAACATGATAATCTTCACATGTTGCCTATGTTTTGCCATAATTTGAAACAATGTGAGTCCAAGCCTTAGTTGTCCATCACAAAATCTTTGATCTCTTGTAATAAATGGGCAGCAAATGTAAATCTATCACACACCTTTAAATCCCCATGGACATGTAAACCATCTTGATTAACATGATTTTATTGAATGAAACTTAACTCTAATACATGCTTGAGCAAATATGATGTCTTAATGGTGAATTTAGTTCTACATCCTCTTTTTATAGAACTATCCCATTTTTTCCTAGAATCTCGTGTACCCTTGTGACTAATCCTTTATGGGATTACTCTTCCATTGATGTTCAATTTTTTTGGAGTTGCATTGTGGCAGTGTGTAATATCCTTAACAACATTTGTGAGATCATTGGGACCATATCAACATTCGTACATATGAATAACCATGTCAACCAATTTAGTGCTACAAATGAACATAAATTACATTACAAAACATACAATTAATCACATATTTCATGTTTATAGAATAATAAAATTAATTCATCAAATGGTGAATATCACGTCTATACATGTATAATACATATGCAAATCTTGGGGTAGGAATGTAGTAGAAATTAAAATTTGAACCCTGAAAACTCGGAAACACTATTTATTTGTGGTTGTTGTAAATCATTGTCAAGGTGGATAATGCATTTTTTGTAAGGAAATCAACATCATCCACCATCTTGACCTTTTTTGCCATCTATAAAATCAAGCACATGAGTTGTGTGGGTATGAATGCAACATCAACAAAGCAAGGGCCTTATTGCATCCTAGTGTGTCAAGTGATAACTTCCCACAACAAATTTTCATGATCAAAAGGCCTATATGGTGGTGTTTGAACTACATTTTTTAATGTTTGCATTTTAGCTTGATGGCCATTTTCATACAAATGCAACAACTTCCTCTCCATCATTAAAAGAAATCTTGTAATATGTAACCATTCTTTTTGTGATTACATGCAACTTTGTGTTGGTTATGGTTATATTTGATTTCTTTTGCAACTAATTATCAATGTTCACACCTTAATATATTGTGAACATATTAAGGGTTTTAGCAACCTGTTGTTTGTGGTGACTTTTTGCCATTTGGTGATATTATTTTTCAAGAAAGAACCTTTTGTTTTGGTTTTGATATTTTCAACAACCTTCTCACCTTTCTTTATTTTTCAAAAAATATGCCATTCATACCCATTACAATCAATTTTTTTGAAACTTCAATTGGAATTTCAAACAAGTATTTCAAATATTTTTATTTGAATGTGAAAGTTCATATCTCAATTCTAAAAAATATCGTTTCAATCTACAAAAATAATTTTCAATTATGTAAATTATTATATGAATAAATTTTTAATCTAATTTTTTTTAATTCTGAAAAGTAATATTTGAATTAAAAATTGTTATTTCAATCTGTAAACTATTTTTTTCATTCTGAAAATTAATTTTTGAATTTTTTTAATGACATTTGGATCTGAAAATTGATATTTCAATTCTAGAAATTAAAAATTCAATTATGAAAATTTTATTTGAATTCAAAAATTCTTAATTGAATCTGGAAATTGATATTTCAATTCTGAAATTTGTTATACAAATCTGAGATTCGTATTTTGATTTTTAGAAAATTAAATAAAACTTTTAGAATGGAAATATCAAGTTTCAGATTCAAATAAAACTTTTTAGAATTCAAATACAAATTTTCGAATTCAACTGAAAATTCTCAAAATTGATATATCAAATTTCAGATTCAAATAATGATTTTCAAATTAAAATATCAAAATTTTAATTAAAATAAATATTTCAAAAATTCGAATATCAATTTTTAAATTCAAATAATAATTTTTAATATTCAAATTACAGTTTTGAAATTTAAGTAATAATTTCCAGAATTTAAATATGAATTTTCAAAATCAAATAACAAATTTTGGAATTGAAATATCATTTCTAAAGTTGCAACTAACAATTTTCAGAATTAAAATATCAAATTTCACATTCAAATAACAAAATTTGGGGTTTAAATATCAATTTCCAGATTCAAATAAACATTTTCAGAAATCAAATATTGAATTTCAAATTCAAATAAGCTTTTTTAGAATTCAAATATCAATTTTTTGATACCAAAAAAATGATTAGAGTTCAAATATGAATTTTCAAATTCAAATAATAACTTTTAAATTTGAAATATCAATTTTGAGATTCAAATAAGAATTTTTTGGATTGAAATATCACTTTTTAGTTGCAAATAATAATTTTCAAAATTCAAATATCAAATTCATATTCAAACAACAATTTTCAGGATTGAAATATTAATTTCCAGATTCAAATAAGATTATTCAGAAATAAAATATCAAGTTTCATATTCAATTAACATTTTTCAGAGTTGAAATATTAATTTTCAGAATTTAAATTTTGAGAAATTTCATATTCAAATTACTATTGTCAGAATTGATATAGTAATTTTCAGAACTTAAATCTCAAATTTCATCTTCAAACAATTTTCTTGAGATTTTAAATATTACATTTTAATGGTAAGATAACCATTGATTTTTCAAATAATTGTTCTGTGGAAAGGTTATGCAAGGTGGGAAGATTAACATATATAATTTACAACATGAAAAAAAAAGAACAAAAGGTATTGGATAAATGTTTTAATTGCAAATTAATATATGACTAAATTTTGACTAGAAATTTATCCCATATCTTTTGTTCTACATTTCAATCTTGTAAACTATATAACAAGATGCATTTGGAAGATTGAAAACACATATTATGAATGAGCCTATTTAAAAGGTTTAATTCTAAAGGCTGAACCTAAAATAAAATAAGAAAATTTATTTAACAACCTACTTCCCCACCTACCTAAATATTTAGTTTAATATATTTTGAAAAAATATATAATTACAAAATTTAGTTGAAATTTTTTACTTTTCTTCTAGTGCATGCATGTAAAACTAATGTGTTCTAATTTTTTACATTGAGAAGACATTAGTTTCTATGCACCTGGCATTCAAATTTGTGATAATCAACATACATGCTAAACACATGATAAATATTTCAATTACATAAAATTAGGTCACAATGACATGTGAACTTTGTAAAAATGTCAGAAGCATGCTCCCAAACACCCTTGGAATAACACAAGAAAAGTCATATGAAGTTCATGTCACTTGATATGCAAAAGTTTGAAAAATGTGATCCCAAAACCTAATCTACAAAATAATCCTCATTAAAAGTTCAAGAAATATTTATAATAGCCTAAAAAATGCAAATTTCAATTATTTAAAATTGAAAAGTGTCCCAAAAAAAAAAGTATAACACGTGTCAATTTTAATATGTAGCCATTCATTTTTCAAGTATGGATTACTTGTAATAAGCTCCATGTATTGTTCACACCATGTGTTAAAAACATATTGATGTTTCTAAATATATTAACATTGATCTTATTTTAGCCATAATGTTGGAAATGTGACAACTTCTTATAACCACATTTTGAAAATTTTCCCACCCTTCCTATGTGTAGGCATGTTGAATTATTTTTTAATGTATAAAAAATCACATGGTAAATAATAATTGATTAAATTTTTTAAATGGTGTGAAATGTATACCATATCTCAATTTTTCCCCATACGTAGAGATTGCTTTCTCAAGTGTCAAATACTAGTAATACATTCAATGTATTATTCACACCACATGTCAGTGACATAGTGGTGCATTTCAATTCAATTAATTAATTTTTTATTTTACCCATACACTTTGAAACGTGACAACCTCTTGTCCATTTATTTTGAAAAAAATTCCACTCTTTCTATGTTTAAATGGGTTGAAAAAATTCTTGGTGTATGAAAAGATCTTAATTGAATCAACATATCATTAATGTATCGTTAAACCTTTAATGTATTAGTAACATATGGTTAATAATAGTTAGTTATAAATTTAAAAATTATAGTGAATGTATATTAGGTGTCAAATTTTCATATGTAAGGTTTATTTTTGAAGTGTGAAAATATATAATACATTCCATGTATTGCTCACATCATGTCTTGATAATAGATTAATGGTTTTTTCATTACCGAAAGAACTGGCGGTTACATAAAGGAACATGTTTTCGGAAATTTCCAAAACTTTTGGGAACCAAGGTTCAAAAATGTCAGAACTGGGGTTTTGGTTTTTCTCACGTTGGGTAAGGGAGTAAATACCCGGACTGATAACCTAAGGATACACACGGTTGGTTCTGATACCCGCACAACGTCGGTTGGGATCACTGCGCGTTCGGGGTGGCTGGAGTGACGTAGCCATGGGTGTCCGAAGGTCACGGGTACCACTAATGGTTAATAATACTTAGTTATAATTTTAAAAATGATAGTAAATGTATATTAGGTGTCAAATTTTCATATGTAAGGTTTATTTTTTAAGTGTGAAAATATATAATACATTCCATGTATTGTTCACATCATGTCTTGATAATAGATTAATGGTTTTTTACTAAATTAATAGTTGTTTTACTTTATTCACAAACTTGGAAATGTGACAACATGTTGTCCATCTATTTTGAAAATTTTCACATGTTTAGACCAGTTGAAAAAACCTTAGTGTATCAAAAGTTGTTTAATATATCAACAAATCATTAATGTATCAATAAATTTGTAATGTATTAGTAACATATGCTTAATAATAGTTGATTATAATTGAAAAACAATGGTAAATATATACTAGTTGTCAAATTTTCATATATTGGGTTTATTTCTCTCAAGTGTGAAATATTAGTAATACATTCAATGTATTGTTCACATCATGTGTCAATAGTAAATTGGTGGTTTGGTACTAAATTAACAATTATTTTACTTTACCCTTAAACTTGAAAATGTGATAATATATATATATCCATGTATTTTGATAGTTTTTAATGTATTGATTTATTTATTTTTGATGCATTAACAATTATAGTATAGTAAACAAACATTTAAATATTAATCTATAAAACTTCTTATCCATGTAGTAGTCATTTTGAAAATTTCCCCACCCTTCCTTGCACAATACATATGTACCATAGGATTTGTGTTGATGGGTATAACATTATGCATGATGACATAATGCATGATAGAATATATGATGCTTTGATACATTGCCATTTCAATACAAAACAAAATCAAACAAAAATTTATCACTAATCCTTATAATAATTATTGCTAAGTTAAAAACCGATTTTTACGCTATTCTTGCTCACATGCACACTTTTTTTTTTTTGACCATTTATGTACATTACTATAAAACTAGCAATGAGAAATGAATTGAGCTTCATCTGGGTGTTGGTAAAAAATGGCAGGCATTCTCTTGGTGCTGCTGCTGAAAGGGTGAACTTCTCAATGGAGAAGCTTGTGGGTTTTAGGACAACATCTAGGTTCTCTTTCAATGTTGTTTTTGAGAGAGTTGTGAACCTCTCTGTCATAAGTGGCTCAGACTGTTGGCCTGTCCATCAAGCTGAAGGTTTTGGAAGTGGATCAGGCTAAAACAGTTTGTGGACGTGTTAAAAAAAAAAAAGGTGGATTGCACACATTTGTTGGGGAAATTGCAGCAACACAAGCTACTACTACTACAGAATTCTTCCCGAGTCGAGGAGATCAGGATCTGACTTTAAGAAAATTGGAGGAGTGTGTAATGCTCAGCTTCAAACACGCTCAGCTCTTTCTGGTATACTTCGTCCCATTGACACTGGACTCGTGTCTCCCTGGTAATAGTCCCTCATGTAGCTTATAAGAATAGGGGTACTGGTCTGACAGTGGGAATTTGGTAAGCACAGATTGGATGTGGTTGGGTCAGCTTGTACAGAAGGGTTGGAAACCATGAAGGAGTATTTGTTTGTGCAGTTAGAACTTGGGATGCTGAAGAGTATGGCATGGGTTTATAGTTTATACTCCTCAAAGTACGTGATCAGTTAATACCAAACTCATTGAGTAAGGGTCTCCAGTGCCATTGCAACATTCAAAGAGCTCTGAGTCAAGATAATACATGTGAGAAGTGTAATCTTCAGCAAGAGGTGATACACATTTTTTTAATCTCCTCCTTCAACCCATGAAATACTGATGAAAACAAACCATGTCAATATGAACAGTTGGTTCCTTAGAAATGGGACAGTTGGGGACAGAACAACCGCAACACTCACATTTGTATTTTACAATCATATTTGATTGCAATTTATGGTACTGTTAGGAATGGTTGAGCCTCTTACATGTGAGCAGGCTGGTAGTATTGGCAGTGGGATGACATGCTCAAGATGCTTGCTTGAGCAACCATCAATCACTAGTAACTGCCATGAAACGAAAGAATCTGTCTCACTGGAAGAGCAGCAGAACTGGGCGAAGATGTTTGAAAGTGGAAAGTGTGAGTTGGTTGAAGTCTGGTGCTGAATATGATGACGTGTTTATGTCACACTTGGAAATTACGCCTAATTTTTCTGAAAATTTGGAAAGAAATCTATGAATGTAGATGGCTGCTAAATGTGCAAGTTCTCTAATTCTGTTTTCACTTGTCAACTCTGAAAATGGTGGCTCACTTTTCCACAATATTGATATTGCATTCCCACATGCTTGTTTTGGCAATTCATGAGAGACAGGGCACAGGAGGAAGGACAGCATGAGACATATGCTTTTCATGTTTACCTTGGGAGTGCAGAAGCTGGAGTATCAAGTCTGGTCACATGTATCCAAGAGCTTCAGCATAAAACTTACATTGTGTGATGTTTTACCATCAACTTTCTTTGGGTGTCTGAAACATATTATTCTCTTCTATATTGCTGCAAGCTAAACTCCAGGACCAATCCTTTTCTTAAGCATGTTGAAAATGAAAATTTTCTGTGGGTTTTCTTCTTGCTCAATTGTTGGCTTTTGCTCTCAGCATCTGCTGTACAACAAGCTCAGGATGTTGATCAACTCAGGGGCAAAGTGGCCATAGAGGCAACAAAAGATGCTTGAAATCATGCAGCTTCAGCAACACACTTGTTCATCTGGCCAGTAGGGGTGGCAGCTGTGAATTGAGCCAGTTGACTGAAGCTGTTTTATTTGTTGTAGCAAAGGGTACAAAGTGCAGAACAAGGTTTATGTGGCACGACCATTAGAATTCCAACACAGTCGTGTGCAGCAGCCAGGTCAATACATTTGACCAACCATGACTCAGGTTCATGCATGGACAAAAAAATTGTAGGAGCTTCATCTATCTTCTGGCAGCAAACACTGTAAGTTTTTTTTCCATCTGTAGACAGAAAGGCAGTGGAAAGGACTTTGAAGCACAGAAGAGGAACTGATCAAAGTGCCAGTGTCACATTTCTTAAGTCAGAAATGGATGAGAGCCTTGAGGATTGTGGGATGCAATTTCTATTACAGTTGCATATCCTTGGCAACCCCAGCCTCTTGCACTACTCCTCTTGCATGTTGCCCTCCATGAGATGCTTGACTTTGTTGATTCACATGCATCAACTACTAGTGAATCAGCAGAACATGGTCCATCTGATCACCCCGGTACATTCATACAATTGAGAGATTTTCTCTTTGAGCTGTGTCCATAGGCTGTTTCACAGAATAACTGGGGGAGAGCTCATCATGCTTTTGATTTGTTGGGGAGCCAGTTTTCTGTGCCAGGAGACTCATTTGAGCACGTTGCATCTTACTTCACTGCAGCTCTTGCAACTCACATTTCAAGAGCTACAGGCATACCGGTTGATTCTCAAGTGCACTTTACAATGGAGTCACTACACGATTGTCTCTCAAACCTAGAACTGAAACCTATGTCTCAGTCACTATGATGGTATGGGCTTCCTAGAGCTGGAAACTTGGCAGCACCTTTCTGTCCTCTAGTCTTTTGACCTTCCAGTGCTAGATGAGATGTATGGCCCAACACCTTCTTGACAAGGGCTTCTTCATTAACTATTGCAAACAAAGCAGGCCCCTTAGCAAAATTGTTCTTGCGGGTATTAGGGACTTGTAAATGGATTTGTTGACTGTTGTCAGCTGATCTAGAACATTTACAGGGTTTTCCATGTGCTTTGGCTTTCAAAGTGTACCTGAGATCTGAAACAATATACATGCATATAAACTATTTTAGTAGAGACTTGCAAGCTGAGTAGGGGACAGGCCTTCCCCATCTTCACATCACTGGCATAGGGAAAGATAGAGAATTTCTTTGAAATGGCACAAGCAGACGGCTTTTGAGTTTGCACAATCCATTAACCTTCCATTTGAGTTCATTCCACTGATTTAGAATCTAGATTCTTTGAAGCCCACTATGCTGGAGTTGTGCACTGGGGAAGCTCTTGCGGTCAATTGCATGCTACAACTCCATGGGCTGCTGGAGAAAGGGACTGTAACATTGGAATCTTTTTTGGCATGTTGTACTTGCTCAAACCCAGAGTGGTAACCCTTGCTAAGAGGGAGGCCAGCAACAACCAGCCAGTCTTTTGGATCGATCTGCTGATGTTCTTAACCACAGCTCCACTCTTTTTGACTTGCCAGAGGCTACGCTACCCCCCCAAGGATTAGAGTATAACAACTATGGTTCAGGAAAGAGATTGCCAACATTGTAGCATGTGGGGAGTCGGTACACATCCGGAGGTACCAAAATTTCAGCCAGTGGCAGATTTGCAGGTAGATGGCAAGCTTTCAATTACTTCCAACTAGCAATTTGCTCTCTCCCAAGCCAAGACTTCTCCTCAGACTTCACTATCCATCAGATGGCTATCAGTGTGTTGCAGATGATAGGTGCCTATTGCTGGGTTGGCAAGATCACGCTTCTTTTTGCAATATCTTCATGGAATTCAATTTGATATGACTGCATGCTAATTAAACAACCTTCTCTTCCTTTGTCCAATTTTTGTAGGTACTCTGTTGACCACCAGTCAGGACTTAATTTTTGATAAAACTCAGAAGTTTGGTCAACTTGTGGATTTAGAGATACATGCTCCATAGTTCTGGATGCATCTTAAGGTTTTACAAAGTTATCTTCCAAGGATATCTTCCAATTTTAGTGAGATGATCCAAAGATTGTTTGATCAGCACTCATCTTTGGAAGTTTCAATGGCCTCCTATTGAGCTGGTCTGCATTGAAAGTTTCCTAAAACTCCATAAATACTTAAGTGTTCCTCCAATTAGACATGGGAAATTAGTAAGGGTTGGTTTCTGAAGTGCTGCTGATCTTTGAAGAAATGTTATAGTCATTGAAATTGCTAGATTTGGTCATCTGAATTTTTGTTCTTAGTGATCTTGTGTGAACTCGTAGTTAAATGTGTAATAGGGTTTTGGTAGGATTGTGAGAATTTTCGAGGACCCATGGAAATGGTAGAAAGGGACCATTATTTTCAATGTTCAGCAGAATAGGGTTATGTGTAGGCTTCAAGATTTTTTTTGTCTTTTTTCAGGCCAACGGGATTGTTGGATTCAATGGTTTCAATCTTTTTGTTTTCTTAGTTAACTTGAGTGAACTAATAGTTCAATGTTTAATAGCTATTTACAGACATGGTTCACATGTCAAAAGCCCTTGTGACTTAAATCTCAAGAATGATCATATCTCCAAATGTTTGAAGCCACCTTAACAACTAACCAGCGCCCCTTTGATTGGGTACTTCATCACTTGAATAAAATACCTTTTATGAACAAGTAAAGCAACCCGCTGAAATTTCCTAGTGTATTTGCAAGGTGCCTTAGTCAACAGTATTGTTCCTCCACAGAAGGTGGGGCATTCCCAAAGGTTAATCCAATTCTATTCAATGTATTTGAACTACATTTAGGAATTTGAATGCTACGTAGGATAGTAATCTTCAGCAGGTGTGGTTCCACTTCTCTCAAAAGAGCCAATGAACCAAAGACTGCAATACCACAAATCCTCAGAAATCACAAACTATCCACACAGATCTGTGGATTCCCAGAACCAACACACCAGTTTTAGTCATCACATTCAAACCTTTCTGCCCAAAATAGGCTGTTTAAAAAAAGCCAAGTGGTAGTGACTACTTACCCCTGATCTGATAGTATATGCAGGCCACACAAAGAATACAATAGTGGAACAGAATGACTCTAAAAATCTGTGCCCATTCTCATGGGGATTGACTATGAAAATAACACTTACTTGTGAAGGATGTTGAACCAACAACCACTTGCAATTGCACATATGCACACATACGATATTGTTTCGTGAGTTGTTAATGCAAGAGCCTATGAAGGAGAAATCATGACAGTAACTCACGACCCACCCCTGTTGCAATATGAAGCTTCATCTATAGTGTAGTTCTAGACTGCTGTCTGCTAAGTCTAGTTCTGACACTTCTAAGTAATGATAATGCAACAACACATGAAGAGACAATGCAATGATTGTCTGTAGCACTGTCCACTGCTCTTAAGGATTCTGAAAGAAGCCAATGACTTCAAATTAAAGCACAACTGGAGTCGTCATAGTTTGAGTCTCTGGGCATTCACAAAAGCATAACAATCCACAGTCCCAACCTGCAGATTTCCTCAAGGATATGTGCCATTTTTCGTTATGAAAATCATGTCATCATGTACAAGGAAGAACTGAAGAAACTATACCTGCTCATACTTCATGGTGGCAATTCATGTTCTTCCTACTCAAGCCCAGCTCTTCCCTGCAAACTGGGGGTGAAACACAGCACCGTCATCTGTCACACACGCACACCCCTTTTCCCTAACTCGGGCACATCTGTTGTGAATCAACACACTGATCCCAACAATCCTGGCAAGTTCGGGAAAAAATTTCCAACATGTGGTCGAGCTGGAATCCCTGACTTGCATTAACTGGGATCTGGTCAATGAAGATGTTCTCAAGTGGGTGTTCACCATGCATCTTTATTTTTAGTAGAGTTACAAAAGATCAAGGCAGGGACTCAGCCAGGAGTTTGGGTAGCACTTTGAGAAACTCACTTACTCAGGACATAATGCGAAGCAAGATCCTCTCCAAATGAATGGGAAAATTTTCTCCAAGTAGATGGTGGTGGAGATCCATAGCTACATAGAAATCAAGTGGCGTGATTCCACTAAAGCCCTTTTCTCCACCCTCTGAAGTAGCATCTGCTGAAACCCCAGTGCTATCCTTTAACCACAAGCCATGAACAAGATTTTGCTGTGGCAAAAAGCTAGCCTCCCTCTTCCGCTCTTTCTCCAAATACCCTGCACCACTGTTCTCTTTACAAGAAGCCAATTTTTCTCTGTTTCCAGCTCGTTTTGATTGAACCAGCTCAATTGTTGGCTTTATCAATGCCTTGAGGTAAAGGTCAAGGGCTAAGTTGACCACATTTGCACATTCAGCACTGACCCCTTGCAATCCATTCTCCACAACTGCACCCTGTTGAATTCGTCGCTGCATTGTCTCTGTGTCTGGCAGATCACTTGCAGTGAGGCAGTCAACATCCAATGCATCCCCCAGCAATGTATGTGTGATGCGCCCCGGCAGCATGGACACACCTCCTGCCCAGCTTGCACTACTCGGTATACAAAATGATATGCCTAATGGTGGCTGGAGATAACTGTTCATCCAGAGGACTTCCTGCTCATCATCATCATCATCCTCATCTTCCACATCCTCTACGTCTTCATCCTCCTCCACCTCTTCCTCTTGCTCCATCTCACTACCTATCACTTCAGATTTGACATCTGCATTATTCGAGTGGTGGTCACCATACCTGGGTCGCTTTGAAGGGGGCACACTTGGGCTATTATCAAGATTCAAAAGCTCAAAAGCTGAGTTTGATTGCTGCAATGGCCTAAGGAGATCTGGTGAGGCAAGGTTGCCATTTTCCAAAGCCCTAGGTGCTTCATCCTCACTGGGGGTGCCTTGTGAAGTTGATGCTTCTGCCCTGTGGTTCCCAAGAGGGCTAGGCCTTTCTGTGGCCTTGCGGTCGCGGAAACCTGGTCGCCCTTGATGTGGTGAGATTACAAAACCATCTCCATTTGACCTGATCCCTTGCACTCCAGGGGATGGTGGTGTTGGAGAACCTTCAGAGGGAGTTACTGGCTTGCGTCGTATACCTTTTACAGGCTTGGAGATGTCATAGACAGGAGAAGGCAGAACTGGTGCCTCTGCACAGTATGCATTGGTGAAGATTGCCCGCACAAACTGGTTATGGAGGACAAGATTCTCCTTTCCAATTGTCAATGGGACAAGTCTGTCAAGCTCACCCTTAGTCAGCCGGTAGCTCAGAAAGCTTGAAAGCAGACCACAGTACTGTGACTCCTTTGCTGGTCCCAGCAGCTTCAAAAACTTGGACTTGAACTCCTGTAGATTGATCCGTGCAGTGCGCTGTGGGGGCGCCATTTGTGCACCCCCCTGCAACCAAACCTTCTTCCTCCCTCTCTCTGTCTTTCTTGCTCCAAGGGTTTACTACATTACAAAACCTTGAGTAACAACCCCACCCAGAACCATTCCTATTGCTGCAGCATCATGTCGCTGCAACCATTCAACCCTCCTACACAATCTGTCCCACATTTGAAGCCTTCTTTTCTGGAACCTATGTGATGAGATTGTACCACCCAAGCCAAATCACTTCTCTGAAAAACCTGCAAACCCTGTTCAAAGGCCTTCCATCCCTGTACAAACATCCCTACTTCTAATGCCCCAGAAGACAGACTAACCGATCTCTTTGTTTTCTTTTTTCTTCTTCACAAAAGCGAACTTGTTCCTAGAGTTGCAGAAAACATGATGCGCCACTCCTCTCCCTTCCTCTCTCTCTCTCCTTCTCTCCCTCCGTTTTGCTTCTGAACTAAATACTTTTTTTGCACGTCCGGACTACCACCGTTTCCTGTACTTCATGGACTACAGTGACCTGAAGGTGGAGTAACAGGCAGGAAGGGTGAACAGGATCAAGAGGTGATGTGTAGTTGCGAATACTATCAACCTATCTGTCTCCATTTTTTCACAAAGAAGAGATTGATCACCACCAAAGTCTTCATCATGTACAAAGTTTGTACAAGGTTTCTATGCTTTCTGTGAGACTTCCAGCCTGACGAGTTGAAAGACAATTTGCGAGGAGCGGGTCCAGAGGTAGGGGCATAATCCGTGAGAGGCAAAACACAAAAAAGACACACATACACAGGCAGAGAGAATAACACACACACAGAACAAAAACCCTAGAGTAGCAAATGCTTTCATCAGGAAACGCTCCGCAATGCGCATGTGAGACTTAAACTTTCAGAAAAGCTTTGCCACTTTGTCTCACACTCTTGCTTTCTTCAGGAAGAGAAATTTGCATCTTAGTATCATCATCGTCATAATCATCAGCAGATTGATCAGAAAGTGGATCATGACAAGGACCGGAAAGAACACAAAAACCACACGACAAACCCACCTCCTCCTGATTCTCCTTCCTGGAAAAATATTGCTAGAGAGCTTCCACAACTCCCACACGCTACTAACTTACATCAAATCAAAGCAGAGCTTCATTTCTTCCCTGTCTTTCTCTCTCTCCCTCTCAACAGACAAGACGAATTCTGTGCTTCCAAGCTCGCGCACACTCGCTCCTCCCTCGCTCGATCGCTCGCTCGTTTGTCTGCGGGGCGACAACAGACAACGCTCTCTGGTGCACGCCCGGGGGACGCGGTCGGTAGAGAAACTGCGAATGGTCAGCTCTGGATGGATGAATAGGGATGAAGACGGGGGTTCTGTTCGTTGCTTTTGGGTGCTCAACAGACCAGAATGCACAAGAGAAAACAACATGCAAGCCTTCTTAGTTCTGGATGGATGAAAGGGATGAAGACGGGGTTCTGTTCGTTGGTTTTGAGTGCTCAACAGACCAGAATGCACAAGAGAAAACAACATGCAAGGCTTAGTTCTGGATGGATGGATGAATGTGATCACAAGGGGGGTTGTGTTCATTGCTTTTGGGTGGACATGCCTTTGCTGGTAGACTTGCTTGGTGTGCATTCAAAAACAACAAGAGTTTATTTCTACTAAGTAGCAATTGCATTTGTTCATGAAACTTTGTGGCGAAGAAGAATTGCTTCATGATATTTTGAGGCAACTTTTGCTCCAACAAATCATTAGATTGTAGAACACAAAACATGCAAATCTTTGCTTGCTTGCTTGCTTTTTTGATTCATGGAACTTAGACGATGTGAAGAGGTGGTAGAATTGCTTAATGCACATTCAAAAACATCAATTTGTTTTGACAAGTAGCAATCACATTTGTTCACAAAATTTTGCAATGAAGAAGAAGAATTGCTTATAATGTTTTGAAACAACATTTGCTCCAACAAATTATTAGATTGTAGAAGAGAAACTTATGTGCAAATCCTTGGCTTGTTTATTTGTTTGCTTGCTTCTAATTGTTGGAAGGACAATGATGCAAAAACTCACAAAATTGATTAGTGCACATTTAAACAACAAAAATTCTTCTACTAATATAGCAATCACTTAACAATCACATTTATTTATGAAACATTTCAAATGAAGAACTACTTAATGATGTTTTGAAACAATATTTTGTTGCAACTTATCAAAATGAATATTTTGAAACAACCTTTAGATCTTTGCTAGTTTGGTCCTTTTGATTTGTGCAAGGATGATGCAAAGTGTTGGTAGAATTTCTTGATGTGCATTTCAACAACAAGTACCTAATAGTAATCACCTTTTGTTCAATTTCTCAATGAAACATGCAAATTTTACGTTCTTGCTTCTTTCAAGGACAGATGATGCAAAGAATTAATTAGTGCATATGTGACATAAAAGTAGGGTGATGAAACCCTAATGGATGGAAACATCATTGCATCAATTGTCGAAAAGCAAAAGTTTGAGGAAAGGCTTGGGGATAATTTTTCTTTGCATTTGTGTTTCTTTGTTTCTTGTAAATTATGTGGGACGACATGGTTATAGTGATTCTAGTTTTTACAACCTTCGGCATTTAGAGTTGCCTAGTTATTTTTCATTTTTGGTGTGTGTGTGAACTTTTTCTATTATGGTTTGGAAGATGCAAATCATGAAGCAAATAATATATGAAAATAATTCCAAGAACATTGAATACAAATAGGGCTAATTTTTTTCTTGTGGTTGTTATTTTTGGTCTATGTAATTGAATTGACATTGAATTCTAGTGGAAGTTGCAATCTAGAGTTTCAGCATTTGTGTTGGTTGGGGAAAAATGCCCTTCTACCATGAATTGCCCTTCTTTTTGAAATTATGCATTTCCATTGTGTCATAAGTTTTAGAGGAAGGAATGTAGGTTTAAAAGTAGATTTTAGGGGCCGTATTAAGGGAAATGATGAAGCACCATAGGATTTTCGAAAATTATCAAAGTGGCAATTCAACTTGTGATATGTTTGGGTGATTCTAAAATTTTGTGCGAAAAAGGTTGGTTTTATTATTTAGGGAAAAATTACCCACAACAATGGGAACTTCAAAGTGAGATTTTGTTCTATAAAAAAATATAATGTACCATGGGAAAATTTGTTAACAATATGTTTGGAACATTGTTTTTTCTTTGTCCAACTTCCTAAAACGTTGTATATAGGGATATGTTTCATTTTACCTATGTGGGAACAAATGTCATGTCAATTGGGAGTTTCAAGTTACATATTTTATCAACATATGTTGAGTTATTTCTTGTGTCCAACTTCCTGAACTATTGTGTATGGGGTTGTGTTTCATCTTGTCTTGTGGGGAACATTTTCATAAGAGTTGGGGACAAGTTTTGTTGTTATTAAAATTGCCACAAACATGACTAATGGGATCAACAAGAGTGAAATCAAAATGTGTTGATCCTTTATGACTTGCAATTTAAATTTGATTACATAGGCAACAAGTGTCTAAACACTATAATATTGGCATTTTCATGATATTGGATGTTCCCTAGTTTTGTAATTTTAAATAATTTAATTATGGCAATAAGGTTTTGCATTTGGAGACAATTATTTTTCTTTCTTTTGTATGACACACATTGATTTTTCGTTAATCAATAATCACATTTTTTTCCACTTTTTAATCATTTTTTCATGAAGGAGAATTGTTTGATAATGTTTGATATAAAATTTGTTACAATAAATCATAATGTAAAAATAAAATGCAAATTTTTGCCTATTCATATGTTTCTTTTGGTTAATGTCACGACCTTAACTTTGGGTTCACAACCAAAATAAAGGCTTGCAAAGGTGTGGGCAAAAAATGAAAGTTGAGAGTCACATTTTATGTTCCTAAGAGTGTAAGGGAATGTGAGGGATTGAACTAACACACTTTCAAATGGGTTTCCACTTTGAAAATTGGAGTCCCGATGGACTCTCGAATTTTGAGAAAGCAATTTCAAAAATCAAAATTCATTGGATTAAAGAGCTCCTTATACCATTGGAAATTTCTTGAAACATAAATGTCTAAAATGGGCTCGCATGACCCATTTGAATACTTAAAACACAAGTTATGACTAAAAGAAAGACTACCAATTTCATTCCCACCCACTAAAAGTAAGGAATCGCCCTAATTTACTTGTGTGAAGGTGGCATGCCACATTGTGTTAAAGAGCTTTCGACAAGGGCTACAACTTTTCTTTAAACCTCACTTCAATTAGAGGTCTGCATAAGAAATTATGGGCCTCCAAAGTTGCGGAAGTCCCAAATTTGGGAATTTCGAGACTCCCAATTTGGAGTCCTGAGACAAAATGACCTTTGGATGTAGCCCCTATGGTTAATCATAAATAATACTATAAAGGGGAAGATAGTGGCTTCCGCCAAGTCCGGGCTGTGGTGAGTCTTATGAGTTCGTGTATGCCCATGGCTCGTTTGTGCACCAAAAATGTTCCAACTACGCACTAACCATCTTGTTTTTTGGTTTATGCACATTTGTGTGAATAATTGATCCACTTATCAATTGTCATAATCCCCATCCCAGAACTCCAACATGCCCCTCTACCCCTAAAGTGCTATGAGCTAGGGAATGTACCCCACCTCTTTTTTTTTCCATTGTTTTCACCTTTGGACTCACAGTGGAATCTATGAAGGAGTTTGGGGTTGCGTCAGTTAATGGAAGGATGATGCAAAAAAATGGTAGGATTAATTAATGCACATTTCAACAACAATGATCATTTTTTCTTTGAAATAATAATCACATTTGTTCATGAAACTTCTCAATAAAAAATAGATGTTTCATATTGTTTGAAACAATATTTGTTGCAACTAAGATTTTGTTAGAAAAAACACATTTAAATATTATAATTTAGATCTTGTTGAAAAGCCCAAAGAAAAAAAAATGAACTATCATCATAATTTCCATCACCATCATTGCAATGTGAAAGTGTTACGATGTGGTGTTGTTAATGAAAATATTTCACAAATGATTCATTAATATGCCATCATTAGAAAAAGGAGTCAAAAAATTTCAACCACCTTGAAACTTCTGTTGTTTTGAGGAACTAAATTGTTTGAAAATATGAAGACAAAAAAAGAAGAGGTTTTTTGAAAAACAATAAAAATGTTTTGAATGAAAATAATATGACAAGAAAAAACGTTTTATTGTAAATTATTTATTCTAGGAATGCTCCCATTTTAAGGCTTTACCCTCATGTTATGGCCTTGTGGGTAGGAATATGTTATTAGTTTGTTTCAATCATTATGTTGAATAACACCCTACTATCAAATCGTCATTACCCTACACATAACTTTCACAAGATCTCCCTTATCACCTCTTTATTTGCCTAACACACTTTTAAGTCATGGCTTGAAGAATGGGAGGGTAAGATCATAAACATAATTGAAACTTGGGTTTCGTGTTGTTTCACATTAGCAATGATGATCAATTGACACCAGGTCAAAATATTAATAGATTTAAATTTATTCAAATAAATTAATTAAGAGATAATTGGTTGTTAAAATTTAATAATCCATGATCAAATTAATTTCCCATGAAATTATTATCATTTTCATTAATTTTAAACTATGATATGTCATTTTCACCTACTGAAACACTAATATTTTTAACACCCATGATATCCTTTTTGATATTTTTCACTATTTTAATAATAAAATTTGGGGGGCCTTTCCAACATCCCCTAATGTCCTTCCTATGCTTCCCAATGATCCATGGTTTAAAATATATATACATATAAAATATTTTCAACCCTAAAGCCCACAACACCCACTATGTATTTCTCAATCTCCTCCAACATTATATCGAATGTTTTCAATCTTTAATGTTTTGATGTCTTCTATTGCTTGAAAAAAGAAAATTTTCATGTTCAATTTAACACCCTTGGTGTTTCCGATGTGCCTTTTCAACACCCTTATTATTTCTTGTTGTTATTTTATCATTTCTTGTCAACATTTTTATCTTTTTGTTCTTCTCCATTTTTTGTCATACACGGTGTTATTTATAAGGTGTGGTTTTTCTTATGACAAAACTTAGGTCATTCTAAAACCAAAACATTACACAAATTTGAATTTTGACTATATGGATGTTTTAAGTTTGAAAACATTTGTTAAGTTGACATCCCATTTTGTGACCTTTCAAAAACTGGCCTAACAAGAAGCATAATGGTTTAAAAGTTCCCAAAACTTTAAAATGATTGGTCAAATCTCCATTAATTCTAAATGTGATTAAAGTTGAAAGGGCAATCAATTCAATTGATGTGAAAAGCTAAAATAATTAGAAAAGGGAAAAAAATGTTTACCCATTTTAATGAAAGGGTGATTAGAAGGGACAAATAAATGTCCAATTGTCAAGTCTTGTGTGGAGGTGATATTAAAAGATTATCAAATGCCACTTCCCACTAAATATTAATGAATTTGATGTTTTAAATGAATTTATTAAATCTAACTAATTTCATTAACATGACATTGATAAAGGAATGTAAACTTGTCAATTTTGATAAAATGTTTTGATGGAAATATCACTTCCAATGTTGATTTCAATATATTTTAAATTTTGATTAAAAGGTGTACATTAAAATATTACAAAAATTTTGAATTTTAATGTTTGTATGTTTTCATATGTGATTTAATTAATAAAATTTTTAATGTAAATTTATTATACTACTGTCATTTTTATTTAAATATTTCATGTATTTAATAATATTTAAGAAAAAATCTTGATAAATCAGTTTTAAAATTATAATTATAAAATTGAAAATATAAAAATGACATCCATCTATGATAAATTAAACAATCAACAAGATTTTATTTTATTTTGAAAATGTCATATTTTCATAAAGGACAAGGATCATCAAATGAATTTTAAAAAACATAAAAACCATTTTTCCTCATGAAATCATGTTTGGTTTATAATAAAATTTTAATCTTTTATCTTATTTTGCAATGTCAATAATATTTTGAAAGGATTTAATTAATTTCAAAAATATTCTAAATCCATATAACACTACACCAAAGCATGGTTTTCATGACTATGACAACTTGAGAGTATTGTCCAAGTATAGTCATGTAATCATATTTGGATTTCAATCATTGTCATTATTTTGATTATAACCATTATTAAGACTACATGATTTTAAATATGACTATAAGTAATTATATGACTATAAATTATGACTACATAATAAATAATCATGTTGAATATAGTTGACATCGTTTGACCAACTATACAAAATTTAAATAAATATGAAAATGTAATTAAATTTAATACAAATTGGCTTACATTTAACCTAGGTTTGGCTTTTGTTTAACCTACTTTAATTAACCTCTAGATTTTATTTTATTGAATTTAAACCTCTAGAATTAACGTCCTTAATTTATTTTATAAGATTAACTTTCATTAATTTTAATTTATGAGTTTAATTTAAATAACTTCATTTAATCTATGTATATATTTTTAACTTAACTTAACAAATAACTTAATCTTGCCTTAATTTTCTTAAGGTAATCTAATCGATCAAAATAAAACCCAAATAGACTAAAGTAACATAGTTTAGCCTAAATATTGTGAATTTCACAAAATTTAACCAAGTTTTGATTACTTTAATCTAAATATCCAAAATTTACAAGGTTTTTGTTAATTTTTGCCTAAGTATCTTAATTTTATCAAAACTTGCCAAGTTTTACCCAATTTATTTCAAATAACCTAGTTTAACCAAATATAGCCTAATTTAACCAAATTTAATTAGGTTTTTCCAAGTTTAGTCTAGTATAACCAAGTTTAACTTAAGCAACCTATTTTAGCAAAGTTTAATTTAAATAATTTACTTTTGCAAAATTTAGCTTATAATAACCTAATTTGGCAAAATATAATTTAATTTAGCCAAATTGAACATAATGTAGCCAAGTATAATTTAATATAGTCAAATTTAATTTAATACAACCAAGTATGACCTGGTTTAACAAAATTTTACTTAATATAACATACTTAATATAACCTACTTTAACCAAATATAATTTAATATAGCTAAGTATAGCCTAATATAGCTTGGTTTAGCCAAGTTTAACCCAAATAACCTCCTTTTGTCAAGTTTAACCTAATATAAACTAATTTAACCAAATACATTTTAGTATAACCAAATTTACTTTAATATAATCAAGTATAGCCAAGTTTACCCAAGTTTAACATAAATAATTTACTTTTGCCAAATTTAGCCTAGTATAATTTAGTTTAACCAAATATAATTTAATATAACCAAATTAAACCTAATATAGCAAAAGTATTACCTAGTTTAACCAATTATAGCCAAATTAAACATAAATAGTTTAGTTTGGCCCAATAACATTTATATAACCAAATTAAACCAAACATAACATAGTTTAACCAAGTATAGTCGAATTAAACATAAATAACATTTTTTTTCCAAGTTTGACCTAATATAACCTAATTTAGCCAAGTATCATTTAGTATATCCAAATTTGCCCTAATATATTCAAATATGGCCAAGTATAACCGAGTTTAGCCAAGTTTAACCTAAATACCTTACTTTTCCCAAATTTAACATAATTTAGCCTAGTTTAACTAAATATAATTAATATAGCATAGCATAGCCAAGTTTAGTATAAATAACGTATTTTTGCAAAGTTTAACATAGTTTAGCCAAATATAATTTAATATAGTCAAGTTTAACCTAGTATACCTAATTTAACCAATTATAGTTTAGTATAACCAAGTATAGCCTAGTTTAGCCAAGTATAGTTTAGTATGGCCAAATGTAGTTTGATATAGCCAAGTATAGCCTAATTTAGCTCATTTTAGGTAAGTTTAACATCAATAACCTACTTTTGCCAAGTTTAGTCGAATATAATATAGTTTAGCCAAATATAATTTAATATAGCTAAGTTTAACCTAACATGGTCAAGTATAGTTTAATATACTCAAGTTTAACGTAATATAGTTAAGTTTAGCCTAGTATAGCCTAATATAACCTAGTTTAACTTAGGTTAAATTTAAATAGCCTAGTTTAACTTAAGTTGCCCCAAGGTAGATTAAGTTGCTTAGGTTTAGCCTAGAAAGCCCTATATTTGCTTTAAACAACCTATGGAAGCCTAGGTTAGATTGTTGGGTGGCCTAGGTTAGCCTAGGTCAACGTAAGTCAACTTTAAAAGGCTTAGGTTAATCTAAGTTAAAAAAACTTATTTGTTATATGTTTATGATACTTTCATTTGTTCCATAAAAAATGTGGTGGTGTGATGACAAAGGACTTTGTCCTTCAAAGTGGAGGTGAAGGTTTCAAGTCCTCTTGCTTTCATCCTACATGTTTCCTAGGTTTTTAAGGGAGTATTAATGGAATAGCCTTCCTACGAGGAAGGTTAGGTGGTTAGTACCATAGCTTAGGTTGGTTTTCACCCTAAGCGAGGTCACCTAGCCTAGCCTAGGGTTCTTAGCATAAAGTTCCTAGCCTAGTAGGTGGTTTAGGCTAGGTCCCAAGCGTCATTATTTAATTGTAAGTTGATTGCCACATGGCATCATATAATTGGGTAAGAAAAATAATTTCAATATTTTAGATTACCACATGTCCACTCATAAATGGTTAATAAAATTTTGAATTCATTATAGGCTACCACATGGTAGCAAGAAATTAATCAAAATAAATAAAAATTATATTTTTAAATACAAATTTGGCCATTGAAAATGTCATGCAGTCATGGAAGACATAGTCGCAAATGACATTTATGACTATGCCATTTTTTGCAACTAGTGGTAAATACCATGGGGCCATATGGACTAATAATCATGTAGCCATGACCAGTCATATATGTGATTTTGGACTACAATGCCAATCACTTATGTAGTCATTTTTTCCATGTTTTGGCATAGTGTAATAAGACACCATTCATTTTTATATTCTAAGTTTATTTAGGATTTATCATCAAGAAATGACATTTGTAACGAGAATAATGTTGGTCATCTGCCCATATGATTAATGATATTCAAATTGAATTTTTAATTCATGAATTTTATTTAAAAACTAATGAAAGGATCACTATTGATGACTTAATTGATGCAAACTTAATTGATCATGAATATATAGAAAGATCTTTTTAGTTCAATAGAAAATTCATGCAAAAATCTTGAACTATATATTTATGATAAAACATTTTGGACAATGAAACATATCATTATTTCAATAGATTGTTAATAACCATTCATTTTGTCACAAGACACCACACAAAGATATTTTTCTCTATTTATTCATATTATGTATGCAATTATGTAACAATGATAAAATGACATTTTGCATGTAGAATTTGTGTTGTAAACACTTATAAATCCTTATTCAATTTCACTAAAGATTGATTTTAGTAAATAAAAAATGTCACATGTAAATTTGAACAATAACATGATTCAAAAATATACCTTTTCAACCATTATTTGATCATTTTTTTTTGGTATTATTGCATTATCAAATGATTTTATCTTTTCCTTCATCTTGGTTAAGTAATTTCTCAAATATATAAGTTTTAAACGCTTAAGTTTTCGTGTCATTGAAAACATTCTTGTAAAAGTATAAATGGGTTGATATCATAAAGTATGCAGTATATAATAATGATGTGATGCATTTAATTAGATTATCAAAACATGTATCGAAATAATTTTGTAACCAAAACATACAAAAAATATTGAGGAAAATAATACATCTTTCTTTTTTTGGTCCATTAATTCTTTCAATTGTTTCTTTTCACATAATGCACACAAAATGAACATCACTTGGTGTTTAACACTTTAAAGTAAATGCAAATCACAATGAAGGAGAAAAAATATGTTCATGCCCAAACATAGAAAAATTGATTTCATGTTCATATGTCAATGACATGAAATGTTGAAATAACCTTGAGAAAAATGAATTTCAACCAAAGGGTAATGATGATATGATGCAATGTGTAACATGTATAAATTCTTTTAATTTACACCAAGATTAAAAACATTGGAAAACAACGAAACAAGAGATATCATTGTGGAACAAACAAATTCTAAGTGTTGTTGAAGTGAAAGACACTAATTCCTTCCTATATAAAATTGAAATCCATTCAATGTATTTGAATTTAATTTGATTAATTATAAATTCAATTCCAATCCAATAATTGGATTAAAATTAAATTGAATTAAATTCAAATTCAATTAAAGACAAATGGTATGCAAATTGGTGGAAAATGTATTCAATATCTTCTTTTAAATATGTTGTTGGAAAAAAAATAAAAATACACAAATATGAAAAGACACTTTTCCATGCTTCTTCACTTGGGAATGAACTAACAAATTCCAATTTGGAATTGTCCAATGTATGACAACTTGAGCAACCTAAAGTTGTTTAAGTCAGGAAATAATGTGTTTCACATCATTAAAAACTTTGTAGACTATTTGTTGAACATCACGATATTATATGTGTTAAATACATGCATTTGAAATAGCAATTGATCTCAACAAACTTTGGGTGAAAATTGAAATCTTCCATCAACAACAATAATGTCATTCCAATCAACTTGCAATGAAAATCATCAATATTATGCACTTTCATTAATATTTACTCAAATTATTAATCTTTGAATATTTATATATATAATATTTTGAACATACCCATATGTTTATATTTGAAATATGCCATTTTCTTTCCTTTTCAAATGTTTTGAAAAGAATGGCATATCCCATGTTCATTACCAATCACCTTTTTTTATGCCTTAACCACCATATGAATAAATAAATAACGTGTGGTATATGTAACCATTGGGATATACATATATTCATGTACATACTCTTACATTTTGATTTGACTTATGATGTACTTCCTTAATCGACAAAGTAAATAGTCATGATTTCACAACCTCAATGAATTCCACGTGGGTGACCACATGTGAAAACTAAAAAATGCTTATGAACATAAGAATGGAAACGTGAAAGGTGAATTTAAGACATGGAATCCATTTATCTTCAATCATCATATTTTGTGTTGAATTCTTATGAAAAATATTTTCAAATAGTATGAAAAATATTTTCAAATAGTAAGAAAAAAACATGTATGTTTGTATGGTGGATTTGATATTCACCTTCTTTTATACCAATTTCCCTCTTCATTTGAAACACTTGCAACTATTGACACTTCAATTGTCTTATGGGCCTTAATTGGTTAAAGAAACACAACACTTTAGTTCGTAGGATGAAAAATAATATAATAAAAGAATGGAAACATATGAAAAAAGAGGTAATCCGTTGACCAATGTGTGGAGTGGGCCTACAAGTGCACTTGCCACAATGGTCAATGGCATGCCTATTTTATAACATAAAAGATTTTGTTTCATTACATTTGTGAATAAGGATGATTATGTTAAATTATGGTTTATATATAGGAAAACTAATTATTATGTTAAAGAAGCACCCACATGTAATCAATGATGACCTTGGATTAGATTTCTACAATTTAAAAAATCCCCAAAAATAGCACAATGTTCTTTCAAAATCTTTTACAAAAAAGGAGGGGTAGAAGAAGAAAGTTTGAAAACAAAATTGTGGTGAAATATGAAAAACAAGTGATTCATCACATAATGGATTTTCCTTTTATGTTATGTTTGATCAAAATCATTACAAATGATGAAATGTTTAACAATTCATAGTTGGATCATGTGAATTGAATTGAATTATATTTTAAAAGTAAGCAAAAATGTACAACTAGGTTTATAATTAGATGCCACCTTGCCTAGCTCAAACCAAAAATTCCATATCATACATTAATGTGAAATATATTGATTTTGGGCAAAGCCAATAATGGTTATCGAATAGATGCAATGGTTTTTTTAGTTTATGAAAAGTCACTAGAATGGCTATCATGGGCATGTGTGAATAGGACATTGTGGAAACTACGTGGGGGAATTGATCAATTAAAGTGATGAAATAAATTTGGATCCAATTAAAAAGACATGATAAAAATATAAGTACATTAAATGGTGTGGCGAACTAAATTTGTAAGCATGATTATATGTGGCTATTTAATCATGTAACACATTGAAATTTTGGTGAACATTTCAAATTATAAACCTTTTTCTTTCGTAGCTCAAGAAATTATTTTATCAAATAATGGCAAAAAACTAGATTACAAAAGCCATAATTTAAAATAGGAACAATGGGGAAAAAATTGTTTATTAGGTAAATCATGGGGACATTAAACCTTAGTTCTTCATTAAAAAACATTTGCCATTATAACACAAATGTCTTACCCTAACCACGCCCCACACAAAACCAACCCAAGTTTTAAAATCTAACCCCACACAAGTTACAACCTAAATAATTACAATTTACAAGTTGATAATTGCATAACATAGATTCATGCTAATGGTCACTAATCATGAGACACGAACATAAAAAAAACCATCAAAATGGCATAACAAATTGAGCATATAAGGTTAAAATTAAGGATGACTAAATTGGGAGATGCCCAATGCATATGGCAAAATTAACAATAATTGTAACCCCCTTGATTTTTTTTGCTATTGATTCACATTGATATTTATTCAATTTATAATTCTTCCATGCATGTATAGTTTGTGCATAGGGGAAATGATTTAAGAGTGAAGGATTGTTGTGAAAACATACAAACAATCAAGTCCAAGTGCACTCTGAAGTGATTGTAAAGCTTCGGTTTTATAAACCTTAAAGGTGTTAAAAGTCTAGTCATTTTCCACAAACCCCACAAGTTGGCAACATGTAATCTTAACCATTTTAATGAATTCTATTTTTTTTTGTTTTAACATTATAAAAGCTTCAATAATTTGCACAAACGAATGACAAGATTCATCACCTTTTTTGCAACATTGTAACCTTGAACAAATTGGTTCACAAATCTAGGGTTTGAAAATCCAACAAAGGAGCTATTAAAACCCCATTGGGCTCCATCCATTTCAAGAAACCAAAATAAGATTTCATAATTGATAGATGCATGAAAAAAATATTTTCAATATCAAATAATACTTAATATTGGGGAAAAATAATATTAATGCCCAAAACATTCACAAGATTTTGATTAGGGAATTACCTTGCTAACTCACTTGTCAAACCTTTTCTAATTTATATACATTTTGTTTTCACCTGATTCACAACCAACTGAAACTCAACCTTAAAAATTGGCATGAATGTCCCCACTTTTGTACCTCTTATATGCAACCAATATTGATAACCATAAAAGAAAGAAACCAATAACTCAAGCCTTGTTGCTTGGTATTTCAACCATTGGAGTTGAATTTGGTTATAAGTTTAATCACAAACCTTGTTGAACAACATAAAGACATCATCCAAATACTTCATCAACGAATCTATGTAAAAATTATACAACTCCATTTGGTTTAATTTCATCACAATCACAAATCAACAAGTAAAAACATCCCTAACTTGAATTCTTTTGATCAACACATGCACGATGTGAAAAAGTCTCATTAAACATTACATCACTAACAAGATATCAAGGTTAAGAAGGTCTTCCAAGTTTATTTTGGCCATAAGTGTTGTTTCCTAAACATATAGACCACCAAAGTAGGATATTCTTACAAATCTTTCTTTTGTTGATGATAACATGTTCAATTAGCAGGTCTTAACATTTCAAAAAAATTCAATAATTTCATTTCCAAAACCTTAGTAAGGTTTTGCAACTCCAATGTTTGCTTGGGACATTGACTGAAATATGTATATAAGGTTTGTAGCAAACTTTGAATCCTAGAGACCACGAGAAAAGATGAAAGAGGTTGAATTATAAGATTTGTTCTAAGTGTAACACAATGAACACCATCCATATGAAGTGTTGCCATGTCATTTAATTGTACTAAAAACACCCATTGTGTTTGCCTTCGAACACAACCACATCATTTGCACCAACACATACCATTTTCTCCCCTAAGTTAATTTGTGTCACACCTCCAAATTCAACAATGCATCAAGAATGATCTTAGAAATGCTAGATCAACTCCTACCCTTCCTAAGACCTCTTCCAAAATTAATGATATTAGCACCTTCCTTCATCCTTGTACAACATACACATGCAGCACTTGATATTCAAAATTGAATATGGTGACTAGTTGAAATTCCATTAATAAACATAGCCAAAAACTTATAACTTGTAACAATATCTTTAGTTTTCTTCAACACAACATCACAAATAGATTTTGAGATACCCCCTCCCCCCAACATTTTCACCTTAATGATTAGAGGAACATTACTATTTTTAAAGAATTTGAAGAGGTATTGATTCCAAATTAGTAAGTGATCTACTTTCCTTCAAAAGCAAAAAATTAAAAGCAAATTGGACCACATGTTTTAAAAATCTTTCTATTCATTGATTTGCAATTGTTAAGCCATAGGTTTAAAAAATTTCATGTGCATCAACTTGTAGTTTCTCTTATGTTTGCAATTCATGGTGTGCAACCAAATACCCATTAAAATATTAGTTGTGGTACCTTTTACCTTATTGCATCCACCATGCCTTTACAAGCAATCAAAGCTTAGATACCAACAATTTCTTTCTCCTTTCAATAAGGGTAATTACTTTGCACCTCATTTGCATAACCTTCCCATCTTTTTCCAAAATAGATTCAATGCATGGAAACTTCATTGCCCACATATCTTGAAATGAACAATTCATTTCATTTTATTTTTTTAATGGTTTTTTCCTTGGGAAAAAATCAGGTATTGGTGTAGTTTCCTTCTCACAAGTAGATGTGTTGGAAAAAGCCACATTACTAAGTACAATAGTTCCCAAAACCCGTTTGAAATGAAAATTAGGAGGAAACATAAGAGGGGTTATGAAGACTTATGATAAAACTCAATAACTAGTTATTATATTGTGTAATGTGCATTCACAAATCACAAACTTTAAGCAAGTATAAGCATACGAGATTCATATTATTTTCAACATTCAACTTCAAACGTCAAAAATTAAAATCAACATCCTAAACAATGGAGATTAATGCAAGCAGCAAAAACATTATGGAGTGTGGACCCTAATGAAAGCATTGAGCTACAAGTTATAACATCAAATTGCATTTAAGATTCAACATTATGGATTTTGGACCTTAATGCAAGTAATGAAGTGATAAGTTTGAGGCTTGAATAGTAGACTATAGAAGTTAAAACTATCGATTGTAATATCAAATTGTAAATGGAGTTTAGAGTTTGAGATTTAAAACCTTAATGCAAACACTAAACATTAAACATGTGTAGTAACAAAGTACTTATTTTATGGGCAATGGACATATCTAAAGTGATGAATCTACATTATACAAGTTGTTCATGTATTTGGATTCCAATGTCACCTTTTGGAATGATAAAAATATTGTTGCAACTTGCACTTGTTAATGATGATTAAAGATTGATTATTGAAAATTTTGGCACCTTCTCCCATCAAGCCATTGATAATCTTTCACTGTTCAACAACTTTGCAATGCCACCATTGTTAGTAGTTATTGCAACATTGAAATCTTGTAAGTTGTGAACCTTTATTTTTCAGGTCACATTGTCACAACATTAACTCCAAATTCACAATGTAGTGCACATGTTGTCACACTACATAGGTGTTTGTCTAATGATTTTCCATCTAGAATAACAAGTTGAACTTAGTAATCATTAGTTATTATAATGTACATTAAGCACCAATGATGAGTCTTGTAGGCTTGCAATGTGTATTGTGTTCAATGCACATTTTTTATTAAATGTACATTTGGCCCTTTTAAGGTACTCATGTGTGGCTACATGGTAAAGTTGTAAAGATAATGAGAAAAATCAAATGTTGTTGTTGGGTGACAATTACAAGCTAGTTGTTAGTTGCTACAAGCTACAACTTAGAGGCTAAAATCTAATACCTAACCTTTAACTTTTAAGTGGTGACCATAGATTTAGGGTGGTTTTCTAGGAGGCAACCATTGATTTCAGTAGGTCAACTTTCATGTTTTCCAACATGGTGTGGAAACTACTTGGAAAAAACCCTCCATCCAATGGATATGATGACAACACTTTCCCACCTAAAGTTTATTGGTGACAAATTTGGATAATAAAGGTGTTGCAAATGTTGGTGAATCACCCCTACCCAAGTTTGAATGACAAGCTACGCAACTTTTTCCAAATGCAATTCGTTTTTCTTTTTTTCCATTGGAAGGTCATTGCCCCATTTTTTTGTAACACATTGATAATGTTGTCAAAAACAAATCATTGAATAGATAAGATTTTGTAACATAGATTAAATAAAATTTAAAATCAAAACTTTGAACCATAGTTGGAGATTTTTCATTTGAACAAATACCTGAAGAACAATTATACTTGAAGGATTGATTATGTAATGTACTTCCAATATTTTATGAGTCGGAGTTAAAGAATAATAGTTGTAATTTCTTGACAACTTTATATTTTTTCAAAAAACACTTTTATTATTAAAAAAATCTCTATTTTTCTGGTCTATTTTAAATATTGAGTAGAAATTTGGTTGATTGTCATTTTTACATCACATGTTGCATAAATAAATTAGTTATTTACAACTTTATTCCACACTATACATTGCAAATGACCATGAAATTGGAGGACCAAATCTTTGATGTTTGTTTTAATCAATTGATTTTGCACTAAGTTTCCTCACATTGTACAAAGTACAAACTCCAATGCCACTATTCATAGCAATTCCATTGTCACCATCTTTTCCTAAATCATATTGCGTGTCCCAAGATGGATGGTAGTTGTTTTGTAGTACAAACCATTGTGAAGGTCAAAACATGCTTAAATTCCTAAGAGAACTTTTTTGATTGTGTTTTGTTTTTTGTTTGAATGTGCAATCCTTAAAATCTTCCTTTCAACATCTCAATGCAATGTTTTATTTTCACCAAAAGAAAAGGAAGGTGGACATTGAATTGAAAATTACCATGTAAAGAAATATCATAGTACTTGGGTAGCTTTGACACTAATTATATTATTTTTAGTTTTGTTGAAATTTTCATAAAAAATGATTTTTATGTCAAAAAACTTGAAAATTCAATAAAGGTAGCCATATTCAAACCCATGCCATGTACATTGAACTCAAATTAACTTTGATCAATCTAATTGAAAAAATATGTAATTTATGAAAGCAATTTTGATTTTGTTGTATTTATTCATTATATGTCAAAAATTTCAAAATCAAAAATTATGATGCTAAATAAAAAAACTTCAAATTACATTAATTACTTGACACTATTGTGTCGAAGCCACCAAGGTACTACAATAGTTGATTACTTGTATGTTGGGATGTGTATTTTTGAAAAGGAAGTCAATGCAAAGAGTACAAAAAACATCTAACCTAAATACTTAGAGAAAAATAAACCTTGGGTGTCAAAGGTGTTAATCACATTTGTGAATTAGTGAAATCATGACTTTCATGACAATATTTGGGAATTGAATAATCATGTTTAAAACTAATTTCTAAGTTCACAAATAAATTTTATTTGAAATTTAACCTTCACTATGTAATAGTTTTCACCTTGGTTAATGGGTTCATTAGCTAATGGAATAACTATAATTATGGGTGGCAACTATAATTAGGTTTTTAAATTATTGTTACAATTTAAAAAAAAAATTAGGCTTGTTCAAATGCTTAGTTTTTGAGGTGAATTTTCACATTACATACAACATTTGAAAATTTTCAATGACTTGTGACCAAGTTGATAGAGAGGGCACAAAATAAATAAATAAATAAATAAATAAATAATGGTACAATAATATCCAAATAGATTTCAATTTTGAAAAAGGTATTTGGGTTATTTAATATTATTTATTTTATGGGGAAAATTTTAAACTTTTGGTTGAAGCATTTGATAATATACAATAATAAGTAGAAAAAAGAAAATAAATTAAAGGGTTGTTGATTGGATGAGATAACAACAAGAATCGTTGTCTCAGTGGAAGAAAAAAACTTGGTTTTATGAACGAGAATGGGTTTGGTTCGTGGACGAGAAGTAGGTTTCTTACTTGCACGAGAATTCGTTGGACATGTGGACGAGAACTGGGTCTTCTTAGTCGTCGACTTGCACAAGGTTTGCTCGTCATTTGTGCGAGAAGTGTGTCTCTTGCACGAGATTCGTTCATCATTGGGACGAGAAAATTGGGTTTCTTATTCGTGATTTGCAGGAGATTCGTTCGTTATGTAGACGAGAAGTGGGGTTCTTACTCCAGTAATCGAACGAGATTCGTCCGTTATGCGGACGAGAAGCGGGGTTCTTAGTTCTTAGCTCTTACCCGTCGATGTGCACGACATTCGTCCGGTATATGGGCGAAAACAGGGGCTCTTACTCTTGACTTGCACGAGATTCGTTCGTTACGTGGACGAGGGGCAGCGAACGTTCGTTGGGTATGGGAGGAGGAAGAGCTTGCAGGAGAGAGAGGAAGAAGAGGCCAGTGGAGGATGAAGGGGATGGCGGCGGCGATGGCGTTGCAACGGCCGCAGAGATGGCCTTCTTCCTTGATGTTGTGCACAATTTGATGACTGTGACCTCCAGAAGGTACGTAGCAAAGCGCTCAAGGAGTGGGAATCGGCGTAGTTGAAGCGTTGGGGGAGGTGGGGGGAAGGAGAGCGTGGAGGTGATGGCATCGGCGGGGCGGATGATGGGCGCCAGGGAGCAAGCCGTTGGGCTGCTCAATGAAGCCAAGATGCAGGCTGATGCCACTTCTAAAGCCGATCTGCTCAAGAATGTGATGGAAATCGTGCTGCATAGGGAGCCGTCGCTTCTGGCCGAGTTTGTACCCTATCTCATGGAATTACAGAGCGAGCCTGGCGGTCCCGTGAGGAAGTACCTTGCTGAGTATGTATGCGCCTCCTTCCCCTGGTTTGTGTCTTCTTTTTCCTTTGTAACGGGCCACGAGCATGTCCTTGCATTATTAGGTTTCCGTTTTTCTTGCGTTTTTAGGGTTCGCAAAGGCTGCAAATTGTATTGCATCTCTATCGTTTTGCCTCTACATTCCGAACTTTGTGTGTTTGGGTGCAGAGTATGTTTTAGGTCTTTGGATTCATATAAGCTTGATTGTTATTTTTTGCAAAAGAAACTCTATTTGGTTTGCTTGACCCTTGCAAAACAATCGGCTTTGCATTGCTTCGGTCAGCTCCAGTTATTTGCCTCTGCATATGAAGCTACATTTTGGTCGCTGCATTCTGTTTTAGGGTTCTGGGTTGTCTCCATATCCGTGTGTCATGTAGATAGAGCTTGGTTCTGTTTGAGTTAGGGGAATTGCAGTTCATTTCTTAACAATGTTACAGGAAACTCTAGAGTTTGTGAATTTTTGCCACATGACTGTGTGTCTTTTACTGACCTTGTTTTCATCAGTTTTCCAAGCAGGTATAGAAGTTTTTGTTTGTGTTGTGTTCAAATCTTTGTCTGATTGCTTCAGAGTTTTTTAGGGTTTGACATATGTGTGGACTAGAATTTTGCATGCAATTGTAGCTTTGGCTGCAATTTTCCTCACCTAGCTGTCCACATTCAACCTCTGCAATTCTATCTCCCTCTACCATAGGCGTCTTGAGCTACATTGAAAACTCTTATGGTAGAGGGAGATAGAATTGCAGAAAGTGGGGAGGATTGTTTATTTGTAGTCATTTTTGCGAAGATGCGTCTTTGAGTGCTAGCCATTGTCATCACTAAGACTTCCTGTTGCTTCTGGAAATGTGATAGAAACTCAGATGCAGATTTTTGTGCAATTGTTTGCCATAATTTTGTAGCAGATTATTGTCTGCTTATCTACACCCACTGTCAGGAGCTGATGATGTCAGTGATGAGTAATGGCTAGTGACTTGCCATTCAGGACAAAGGTAATGGTGTGATATATTGTTAGTGATGCCCTCAAAGGGTTATGACCACCCTCATCTTATTGTGTAGGTTTTGCTTTTGATGTAACTGACAAAAAAGATATATCTCTTGAGTGCTATCCAATATTTGAATGAGTCTTCCCATGGATTCTGAATGTGATAGGAACTTTGGCTTGACGATTATATGTTTATTTGTACCCACTTTCAGGAGTTGATGAAGTCAGTGGGTAGTCATGGCAGCCCATCACTGTTATTCAGGATGAATCTTGGAAGATTATGACCATATTCATTATTGTGTTACCTTCAAGGTGCTGTTATGTAGCTTTCTATGCAATCTTGTAGATATGGTTTTAAAGCTACACTAATGTTATTTTTGCCAAGGTATTAAGTATGTAGGGTTGTGAAAATATGCCCACCCAAGTTGGCCAAGTCTTCCAGTAGAAGGGTTTGCAGTTCTAGAGCCAGAGTTGCATGAAGGGATGTGATTAATTTATTATGATGATTTATGTGCATGACCACATCTTCAAGTGGCCTCACAATGCACTTAACATCTATCATTCTTTGAGGACTTGCTTGTACAGGGGCAAGCTAAAGTGAACTGAAGCTTATTTTCAGAACCTTATTGCAGCTTGAATGAGGAAACTATTGACCTTTTTGATTACTGATAGCCAACTTCATGACTACTGTCATTTTGAGCATGTTATTAGTTGTATATCTGAACCAACTGTTGAAGTCAGTGTGGAAGGGTGGCAGCTAATTACTGCCATTCCTGATGAAAGTGACACTCATAGGGTTATGACTGCACTCATTCTTGTTGTGTTTGTTTTGGATTGACTGAAACTTGTGTAACTGTTACCTTCAAATTGTCATTGTGGAGTTTTCTCTGCAATCTCACACGGAAGTTCCTCTAGGACTTGTCTTGACACAACCAGAAATGAGGGCAGGGTCTGTTTAAGCTTGCCCTTGAAAGATTATGCTATACATCTTGATTGTCTCTTTTTTGTTCCTCTTTTCTTGTTTGGGTTTTTTCTTTTCCTCTTCTTTCTCTTTTTATGTTCCTCTTGTTTCTTTGGTCTTCTGGTTCTCTTCTAGTTTTGTTGAGCCAGCCTGTATCATGGCTGAGTTTGCCCATTACTGCTCTTTTGGCAGAACTCAGTATGTTGGTTAGTGTATGATGTTGACATCCACTTAATGCTGAGAGCCAATGGAATCAGTGTGTATTTCATGGTAATTGGTCATTACCGGACATGTTGCGGGTGAAGGTCTCAACCTGCATTTGATTGTTGTTGTTCTATCAAACCAATCCTCACTTTTGGGGATTTTTTGAGTATGGATGTTGGGATCTCTCCTCAGCCCTGCTGAGTCCAGGCTTTTGATGTGGAGTAAGATATGGAGGTGTTAGACTCATTTGGAGAAAATTCTGTGTTCCAGGATAATAGAAGAAATTGGCACGAGGCATGTAGAGCATATCTCTACCATGGTGCCAGTGCTACTTGCTTTATTGCAGGATACTACACCTGCAGTTGCTCGACGGGCAATAACCAGTGGGAGCAACATCTTCCGTACCGTTCTTGAGCAGGTTGCTTCACAGGTATGTTGTTCAGTGACCTGAGCTCTCTGAGAAATTGAGAGTTTCATCTAGGTTGTTTGATCTCTTATTTGCCTGCAGATTCTTAAGCCTTGTTGTGGTGTTATCATCATGTTTCAGAGCCAGATTGAAGTTCCAGCAGGTTTTTTCCAGTGTTGTGAAAGAATCCAGTTTGCAGGGGTTAAAACTGGCAGTTCAGGTCCAGGTTCTTGTGACCTGGACCTCAATTGACACCGTTTTTTTGGAACTGGTGCAAGAACTGGACTGTGGATCTATTCTTTTACTATATCTGGAACCAAAACCAGAACCATGAAAAAACATTCTTGAACACAGTGTCAGGGTCTTTAGGTAGGAAAGTTGATTTTTTTTGAAAAGTTAATAACTATTCTGAACTTTATAGTTAAGTATTAATAATTAGTTGTTGAACTCTGTACCTATATAGACCCCTGTTTTAATTTGTTGTAAAACTTTGTACCCATACAATTTCTAGCATTGGGGAGTATGTAGTATGCACATGGAACCAGACCCAGTTTTGAACCAGGCCCAAAGGTTCTTGAATTTGAAAAAATGTGCTAGAACCAGAACAGAGGGGTTTAGAAATTGGAAGAGCCAGACTTAAACCACCACCTGGAGAACAAATAAATTTTACTGTGAAAATGAGGACCAGAGGTTCTCTTATAAAGGAAGAACAGCACAACATTGGTTTTTTCTTCAGTCACAATATAAAAGGGTTATTATGATCCCAACAGTATCTGTAGATTGTACAGAAATCTGTGGAAGATTAGAGTCATTTGGTGTCTTGGCTGTTTGCTTATGGTGTACCTTGGTATGCCACATAGACAAAGTTTGTCTTTCTCATGAATCTTTTGGGGAGCACAGGGCATATATGCTAGTCAGGTGGAGAAGCAGCTGGTTGATGCCTGGAACTTGATGATCCGCTTCAAAGATGCAGTTTACCCTGCTGCTTTTCAGGTATGCAGTGAACTCACTTTTGTAAGTTCTTGAGTTGTGTTGTAATTCCTCTGCTACTGTACACTCCTTTAGTCAAATTTTACTCGGGAATTGTAGCCATTAAGTTGTATTTTGCATATTTTTATTGTTGGACTGCTTCTTTGCTGTAGGTATATGCATAAAACTCTCTCTCCCCCAAATGTCTTCCAAACTTGGTTCTGGGATCTGTCACCTAAAGAATAGGGTTATATCCTATGACTTTCTCTCTCTCTCACAATTAAATGCTGAAATTGTCTGCTTGAGTAGTCAACTTATTCTTTGATAATGCCAAGTGGTACTTATGAGGTTTCTATCTAGGGTATGTTTTCACCTGTTGTTTCCTAGACACCCACCCCAGGTAGTGGCAGTCATCTAGCAAAGTTTGACACTTTTGAGCTTTGGGGACTCAAATAACAGCATGGAAACACTGGAGTAAGGTTGCTGGCGGTGAAGTTTGTTGAGACTACAATCTTGCTCTTCACACATGATCCCAATGGATCATCTCGACCTCTGCCAAATCAACAAAATTCTGATGGTGAGCTAGGCAGTCTGTTTATTTCAGCATTCAATGGTGATGTTGAAGTTGGACAGTACAATATGGTCTTGAATCTCATTTCATCAGTTTCTTGGCGAGTCTCCTGAATTGTCAGGTGTCGTAAAGGGCTTCAATATTGCATGGATAGCTGGTGGACACCCTTTGTTGGATGCAAATGCTATGGGGCAAGAAGCTAGTAAAAACCTTGGGCTTCTGCTCAATCAACTGCGGGCACCAGAATCCTCAACCCTTCCTGGCCCTGTTGCCATTGTACTTGTAAACAGGTATGTAAGTGACAGGTTTCTTCACCATTTCAACTGCTTAGATCTCATTTGTTAAGGGAATGAAGTGCTACTGAAGGGACTTGAACAGGTCGAGAATCTGGTGAACTCTGTAAAGGCTGATCTTTGGGTATTATTCATCATTTGATACTGCCTGGAGTGTATAGTTGGTTAGCATCTTTTTCTGTGTTTCTCTGCAGCTATTTCTTCCTCAGGCTGTACATTAGCGGTTTGCCTTAACAGTTTGGCAGGTATAGCAAAGCGACGACCTTCTATGTTTGGGCGGATTCTTCCAGTATTGCTGGCACTAGCACCGGATTGTGAACCTATCAAAGGAGGCCAGGTGGCCAGTGTGATTCACACTCTCAAAACTGCATTCCTCTCTCTTCTCAAGTGTTCACAACCTGGAGCTTTGCCGGTATGATTCACTGGCTTTGGTTGGTGTGTGTGAGTCTATTATTGTTATTAGTTTAGCAATTTATTTATCTGCCTGCAAGGGAATTGAATCTTATAAAGTTTCTTATGTTTGGCAGTGGCGAGACCGCTTGACAAAAGCATTGCATTCTATGAATGCTGGTGATGTTGCAGATCAAGCACTTAGGCAACTAGATAGGGCACAGCGAGCAGACCGGGATCGTGCATCCAAAGACCCTTGGACTGTCAAGGTTACAGCAAACCTTTCTTCAATAATCTTTGGCAATCTGACTTGAGACTCATCAAAGTTTGATAGCAATTCTGTTGTTAGTACAGCCAGATATGATATAATCTTAATGTTGTCAATAGAGTGATCTGAGCTCTGTGGAGGAGCATTTTGCTGGTTGTACTCTGCTGAAGTCACTTGCTTGGTGTATGTAGGATGAGGCAGTGCAGCAGTTATCAACAGCAGCAGTAGTAGAAGAAAGACCCTTTCAGAAAAGACCGGTTGCTGATGAAAATGGAAACCAATCGGTGGAGGCAGAGGAGAGTCTTGGTAAACGTATGCGTTTAAATCCAAATACAAATAGTGCACATCCAGAACTGGCTTCCATCTCTTCAAGTGTTGCTGAACCTAGCTCTGGAAATGATGGTGTAGTCTCAGACAACAGCCTAGCACCATTGTTAGCGTACTTTGGTGCCTTAATAGCTCAGGGAGAAAGAGGAGCAGCTTCAGTGGAAATCTTAATCTCCAGCTTGACACCAGATATGCTTGCAGAGCTTGTAATTGTGAACATGCAGCATTTACCTAGTACTCCCCCTCCTCTGCCACCAGGGGTTGGCCCTAGTGTGAGTGGCAGTCTGGTGACTCTTTTGTCTTCAGTTCCGTCACAGAGTGTTCTGCTACCTCCAGGATCTGCTGCAGCTGTGGAGACTGGCATGCTCTCTTTTCAACCTATACCTCAACATGTTGAAGTTTCTCGAGATCCACGCAGGGTAAGTTAATTTCTTTTTTGGCTTTCGTAAAAAAGAATGCAATCTTGGAGGAACCCATGAAGTTTTGATATAGGAACTGATTTTAACTTTGGCAGCAAAATGAACCTGGTGGCTGAATGACCCAAAAATGCCTTACCCAGTTTTGTGCTGCACAGGCCTCGTGTTGTTTAATTGTACATTCAGGCAGAGACTTTTTGACTAAGCTCTTGTCTACTGACTGAGAGTTTCTGAAACTGTCCCTCGACTTTAAGCTTGAGGTTGCATGGATTTTGAGGTTTTGTTTCTAAGCTGGGTGATAATGATTCTGTTTGAAGTGGTAATTTTGCCGACAGTCTCACCATCCAGCACTAATATCTGGTGTCTTGAACACATAAGGTGTACCTGGCCGCAGTCCATTTGAGGATTGTATCTGACGCTTGGGGTTGACCTTGGATGAAGATTGGTGTTGAGCTTTTGCAGCTTGTGTGCCACATTCATGGCCAAGGTGGTGATTTGCTAAAACTGTTAACAGGAGAGTGTTTATTATTTTGTGCCATAAAATAGTTGTCTGCAAATGAAGACTGGACATAGAGAACACAGTGAGGGTTACATCCTATGTTTTAGGTGTTGAAGTTGAAGAACAGATGGGTTTAGATGTGATGCTTATGTTTTCCAGGTGAAGCTTTTTCTTGCCTCTTAGCAAATTTCAATTCTGTTGCACATCAATAATAATAAACAAAATTTCCTTCTATCTTCAGATATCCACCTTGTGTTATGTGCAAACAATGTGACGTGACTCTATCAATGTTCCACCTGTCAACCTTGTACATGCTTTTGCACACCATGATTGGCATCATGTCCCATCAGTAGTCATCGATGCAATTTTGCCTCCTGGATGAGCTTGCTTTGGAAGACCCTCTTTAGGGTGCCAGAGAATAAAGAAGTCAGAGACTGTTGTTGGGGCTGTATTGATTCTGTAAGCAGCTCTCATGCTACTGTAGTTGCAGCTGCACAGTTTTACATTATGTGCAAAGGGAGGAGGGTGGGCAATTTTGAGTTGTCTCTTGTGATGCAAATGCATGTACTCAAGCAGTTTTTAGTCTTTCTTGAACATTTGTCTTCCTTATGTCCATGTAGTGAAATGGTTCCAGATCTATGCTCTCTTTCTAGCTTGAGATTAAGGATTGTCTATGCTGAGAAAGTTCTACTTCAAGGCCATCCCAAATGTCTTCTACTTACATTGCTTTCAGTGTTATGGACATCTTTAACTTTGATGGTGTTATATATGATTACATTTAGCATTGCTAAAATATGTTGAGGTTTGTCAGTGTGTTGTGGTCCTTTTCATTTGACTAGGTGTGGAGGGACAGATTGAAGGACACCATATATTGTGTAGATATAGTTCCTTCTGAATCTGCAATATTCTTGAGAATCTGGACACATTGGATAAGCAACAACTCGTGGTTTCCAGGATCCGCGGCGTATGGACCCAGGGCGTGCTGCTGCTAAAGAGTTGGCTACTACAGCTCTTTCAACACCAAAGCTTGAGGCAGGGGAAGTGGGTCAGCTATCAAATATGACAGTTGAAACAATGACACAGGCAACTGTGAAGGTTGAAGGAGCAGCATGTTCCTCAACTTTGACCAGCAGAGACCCAAGAGCAGCTCTGTTGCAAAATGTCACCAATCACCCTCCTGCCCTGCCACCTGTTCAAGTGAAGCAGGAGCCAGTAGAAGAATCTGGGCCTCTTGCATCAACTCCTCCTCTGTCACCACCTGACTCTTTGATGCCACCTTCCTCTGATCCTGACATTCCTGTGAAGTCAGAACCCACCAGTTCATTCTCTGTCTCAGCCCCAGCGTTGCCTCATGATCCTCAGCGTGGAGCATCATTAATAGCATCAGTAGGTCAGTAGAACTTTCTGGTTGACCCTTCAGCTCTACGTCTCAGCTTGAGCTATTGTTTCATTTAATAAACTCATGTAGTTCGATTGTATATGCTTTCAGGTTGTGGTATTGGTTCAAAAGCTTGCTGCCATCATCTGTGTTGAATTCTGATGCCTGATAGTTTGAAACATGGGTGGGTGTGTTTGAGCAGGAGCAGGATCTGCAGGCGTCCCAGTTTCAGTTCCTATCCAACCAATTCCTCTTGTGCCATTAACTGAGGAACAGCAAACGTCATTAAGTAAAGCTGCATTAGTGCGAATACTTGAGGGTCATAAGACTATTGCTGCAGCAGGAGGTGCAGAACTCCATGTTGCTTTGCTGGCTCGCTTAGTTGCCCAGGCAATCTCTGCAAAACCTATATTTGTTGATTTTGATATTGTTTTCTCCATTTTGAGGCAGCATTTTAATTCTCTTCTACAAGTTGTTTGTCGTCCTGTCTATTTTCTTCTCAAAATGTCTGAGACTTTGTTATGCAGCTATATTTCAAGGTTTATGTCAACTTCTTCTGTATGACAGTTGCCTGATGTTGGGCGGCAGTCATGCGATGATGCGGAGGCATTAGAACTTCTTCAGAAACACATTCTAGCAGATTATCAGAGCCACAAGGTACCGATGCATTCTCGTACTTGAAGGAATGTAGAAACAAAGATCCAGGATCTTTTTTGTTGGTAATCAGCCCTTGAATTTCTGGCTACTGGAATGCAATCTTATGGGTTCAATGGAAGATATATCAGAGGGAATGCTCATGTGCACTAGTGCTTCAACTTGAAATGTGCTGTGATGAGGCAGGGGCATGAAATGGCATTGCATGTGCTATATCAGCTGTATACAGAACAAGCCAGCAATTCCTCAGAGATTGCAGTGTCGACAACAGCAGCTTATGACCAATTTCTTTTGTCACTGGTATGTCCATAAGTTTTTGGGAAGATTATTATATGCTTATCTACACCCACTGTTGGGAGCTGATGAACTCAGTGAGTAGTCATGGCAGCTCATCACTGCCGTTCGTGATGAAGGTGATAGTCTGTCACTTTGTGAGCGACTCTCATGAGGTTTTGACTGCACTCATTGTCGTGTTACCTTTAATTGTTATTGTGGAGATTTCTCTGCAACTTCATGGATCTTTTTTCTAGTGGCTTTAGCGGATGTTCTGCATCCAAGTAGTCACCAGTGGTGTGCTTAAAGGATATGTTCA
>Ga0116231_10000368_pt1 | contig 74195 bp, 42 predicted proteins | sample S1TSphgellanicum_2_FD_89695 | JGI IMG/M metagenome (GOLD analysis project Ga0116231, IMG submission 89695) | Host-associated microbial communities from peat moss isolated from Minnesota, USA - S1T2_Fd - Sphagnum magellanicum MG | ecosystem: Host-associated > Plants > Peat moss > Unclassified...
AAAGTAGAGGAGGTTGAGTTGTTGTTTTTTCCCTCAATCTAAACAAGTGGTTTTTAGTTTCGGGCTTAACTTTTGGTCAAAGACATAAATAAAATAAAATAAATAAAAAATAAAATCATGAAATTTGGACACAACGCATTAGATTTTTAGTAAATTTCATTACTAACCTCGAACCACCTAACTCGTTAGACTTTAACTACATAGTAGTTCCACTTCTAACCGGGTTTTTTGTGAGTGCATATCTTAGTGGTGGAAGTGTGCAAGAAATCCTCACACTTCATTTTATAAGAAACCCCTATAATGTGAGGATTAGGCTTACCTTAGATGGAGTGAGCCCACATATATGGGAATCAATCCACCAACTAGTCCACTTGGCATGTAATTGTCTTAAATTATAATTTTCCCCCTTGGTTAATTACCAAATTTATTTTTTTATGTGTGGTTTGTTGATTCTAGTAATTGTTTTTGTTAAGAGTTGTAACATTGATGTGTTTATGGCCCCATTGATTAAAAAGTTGCAAGAGTTGTGGAAGGGGTGGTTACATGGGATGTGTCACCACCAAAGGGAAATCCACAAAAGTTTACATTATGGACCATCCTGATCTGGTCCATACATGATTTACTAACATATGGGTTACTTTTTACTCGAGTGACCAAAGGTTATAAGGGGTGCCCAACATGCAGACCCAACACTTGTGCACACCATTCCAAAGCCCTTGGGAAAATTGTCTAAGAACACCGAATGTGGTTACAACCTAATCATCCTTGTTAGGCCAACCCAGTGAATTCCTAGGTGTTTTTGGGATTTGATTGAAAATAAGTATAGACTTGAACACCTCAATTGTGTTGGTGTTTTGTGATAAATAAACATTTTAAAATAGGTGGAAAATAGTTAGGCAAATAACCTACCACTTTCTCTTAAGGAAAATAAATAAATAATAATAAAACAATTATGCAACATTTCGAAAGTTAGCAGTCGAAACAATAAGCGAAAAAACAACTTCAACACACTTTGCAAAGCAAAAACTTGATTAAAAAAAAAACTCACTTCATGCAAAAAACCTTAAAATGAAAAAATAAATTACAATCATATCCCAAAACAAAGATGAGAAAAAGGCCCCCTTGAGCTTCCCCCAAAAAAGACTTCAAGTCCATCAGAAAACCATGGGGGTCGTAAAAAAATGAAAAATCCTTAGAAATCTTCTTAAACTCCAAGTTATCTGACCTTATCCTACATCTAAAATTTGAAACTGAAGTTAGAGGTGACAATTGATTTTTCAATTCTATTAATAAACAACTTTTCAAAAGCAGTAATAACCTAAAATTGGTTCTAACCTAAAATTAGTAGTGACCTAAGATCAATTCTAACCTAAGATTGATTCTAAACTAAAATCAATTTAAACTTAAAATCAATAGTAAAATTGGTTCTAACCTAAAATTGATAGAAACATAAAATCAGTAGAAATGTAAAATCGGTTTATATTTCAAAATCGGTAAAGTTTGATTTTCAATACAAAATTACAACTCCTCAAAATTGGCCTAGAAAACTTTCTAACCTTAACATTATCCTCCCCTCTATTTTGGATCACATCTTCAAAAGCAAGTAGTATTATCCTACATTTTTACCAAAAAACTATCTACTCTACCATAGGAACAATTCTAGTGCCATTCCCTGATTGAAGGTTTTCAGTACCCTCCTCAGTTTCTATGATGGTAAACAAGGCTAAGGGATACACAATTTTGATGGCAGCTTTGGTGGTGTCATGTGCAACCTGAATGCTTTTGGTTGCCACTTCTGCAACAATGGAATCCACCTCCATCATGTTTCAGTTCTTTCCTTTTCTCCTCCCATACTAATTGTCCCAAATCTAGTTATGGACATCATCCTATTTAGAGAGGGGGCAACAAAAAAAAGCACAACAAAATCAGGGAAAACTTGGGCATAGGTAGCTAATCAAAGTTTCAACAATTCCTCGTCTTTTCAGTAGCTAGAAAAGGCCTTGTTCAAAATTTTGATAATCAGTGCCTTGTAGATCTCTCATTATTTAGCCCAATTTTCCTTGAACTTTTGCTAATAAATGAGGAGCTATGCCTTCATGAATGCGTGTTCAGTTCTGATCCCCTCCAACTCGGCCATTCAATGGAATGAGTAGTTTGCCTCCTTGGCTTTTTGGGTGAGCAACCGAATTTGTTGTTGTAGGTCCTCTAGTTGTTCCCGAATGATGGGAGCATGGTAAAACAACTTTTGGATATTGAGTTGCAAATGTTCAATGGTTTTGGTAGATTCCCTCAAATTTTCTACTTAAGAACATAACTTTGCATCTAAGTCAACATTTTCCTTCTCAAGACGCTTGGTTCATTCCATTGTAATTATGAGCTCGCACGCATCCATTGCAATAACAAGTTTCAACAATTTTTGGTTGGTCTCCACTTTTCAATACTCCACCTCCAACTTTATTTTTTAGCTTGCAAATAGTATAAATAAACTTGAATGACGATTAGCCGGTCTTGGAGGGTAGGGAGTTGAGTTCAATATCCTTTGTTTTCAACCAAAGACTTGTCCAACCAACTTTGCATACTTGCAAAATTGGACTTGGTCGACTCTAGTGCCTGGATCATCAAGGCATCATGCCGAGCTTACATTTGAGCTTGTATTTGAGCTTGGCGCAATTCATTTTTCAAACGCATGACCTCGATTTTTGCGTTCAAAACATTTTCGAATGTAGCCTCCTTTTCAGTATTGGTTACTTCAAAAGCATCCCACAATGTCCTTATTACTTGCACATATTTATTGGAAACATGCAAATGGTCCTCTAAACCTTGCAGAGATGATTGTTAGGGAAGAGATTCCTTTTCCAATTGAAGTTTAGTTCCAACTGAACTAGGGGTGTGAAAAAGGCGTACCGAAAATGAGGCCTCTGCATCTGTGGGAGGGGACCTTGCTTGGGTCCCATTAGAATTGAAATTTGTAAAAGTGTCCATTTCTGATATACCATCAACAAGAATGCCCTCACCTTGCAACCTATTATGCAACCTTTGGGACAAAGATTGGGTGTGAGAGGGTATGGTACCAAAAAACGTGAGGGTCGGCTTCACATTTGAAGTTTCTCGTGGAGCATCTGGACTCGGGCTCCTTATCATGTCTTGCATTTTCAAGCTTAGTTCGTAAGACTAGGAGATTGCTCCCTAAGTGTTTGCTTCCTAGGTGAAGGGGTTGGCGATCATTGTCACAAACGTCCCACATATAAACTGCCCATTATTGGTAATATGTCTTTTTCCAGTATAGAATTGGAAAATGGTTGTTGGCTTGACTAACCAACTTTTTGTTACGTTTGGGGAGGATTGTGAAGGTCAATTAGTTCACCTTAAGGAGATGGTGTCAGCCCTTTGTGCTTCACATCAAGATTAGGCTTTGTTGAAGAGTTATCCTCTTCATCATCATATTTGGATTTTGATAGTTAGAAAGTCAAGTCGATCGAAACCCAATGTCAAAGGATGATATTAATGACTTGGATTGCACCGAATTCCATTTCCTTCCCAAAGTTTTCTTTTTTCAGTTTGACTACTGTGGATAGATCTCACAACCTAAAATGCAAGTTACTGAAAACAACTTGAGCCCAATCTATTGAATTTTGAAGTTCGGCAAGGGCCACCAGAAGCATGAGCTTTTTGTTCACATACGTCTTATAGGTCACCTTGAGCCAGATCGCTTGAATTAGTGTCAAAAGTCTAGTGGCATACTTGTTTTTGAGCTAGGAAACTCTCCACCCTTCCTTTTGCATGAATGCATTTGGGGGAGCCATCTAAAGGCAGAGATTCACCGTTTCTGTAGAGCGCACTGTGGGTGGCTTGGTGATTCCAGTTTATGGGTAACATAACATTTATGTGACGTGATTTTTGATAATGATTATTGAAACTCCTTGCACCACCAATTCTATGGTGTCTATGTTCAACCAAATATGGATTGTAAGAATTCCTTGACCATATGCTTAATGGGTGTCAACTTGAGGGTCATCAAACTGGAAAGCCTTATTGTACATGCCTATGCTACATCCATGTTAGCTACCTAGTGCTGGAATTTGTTCATTTGGCTAAACATCAACCTACTTCCATCGGAAAAATTCATTATCTTCCGCCTTCTTTCATTTTTCGATTTTGTCTCCATTTCAATTCCCTCTTCTTCTTTATGCTTTACATTAGCTTTTTGCCTATCTCTCCCTAATTGTGAAAGCCTTTATGCCTCTTCTTTGTTCATTCCTCTCATTTTGCTAAAAACAGACTCTCTAGTGGATCTACCAATTTTTTGCACTCTAGGAGTGAATCGAGAGGAATGAAAAAAAAGAAAATGCAAAGGTGAAATGGGAGTGAAGGTCTCACATTTATACTTGATGGGCCACCTGAGTTATTTTTGAAAACAATTGTGTTGTTTGTGAAACGTGGTATTAGTTCTTGGATACCAATTCAAACAACGTGTTATACCTTTTTGTTGGATTAAAAAAATGTGTTGTTGAAACTTGACATCGGTTCACTAATTCTCTTTTTGCGTTCTTTTTCATTGGATATTGTTTCAACAAAAAGACAAAAAATGCTAATGGATTCAAGAAGACGTGTTAAACTTTCATCCATCGATTTCCCATCAACAACATTAACGATTGATTTTACTATGGAGGAATCGGCTACTAGATATTTCGAATCCAAAATTTGACCAATAGTCACTAATTCAACAATTTCGGCTAACTCACGTAATGACCTTGAGTCAAGAATTTCGGTTATTCACTTTGAATTTTGAATTTTGATTCTTGAACACGAATTTTCGATTAACAAAATATTTTCGGTGCTAGACCCTATGGTATAGATGTTGGTTCCAATTGGATCTTCCATGTTTTTGGTTTGAATTGGTGTGTTTCAAATTTTGGTTAAAACTACCAAATCTAGGTTTTTGGTTCCAAGTCGCAGTTCTTGGATTTCGGTTCCATCCACTGACAATGAAAATTTTGTGTCTGTACCTTGTGCATTTTCCAGGGTTGTAATGTTGAACCTTATTTCAATATTGGTTGTATCCCTTCCCCTTTCGACTATTGATTCCAATCTTGTGGAAGCACTTGCATCTTGGAATTAGTGGGGCTTCAGTTTGTTGATGTTGACTAAGATGGGATTGGGGTCAAATTTATTTACGGTTACCAGAGTGTTATATTGTTAGGTAAACAATATTGAATCATGTATGGTCCAAACCAACATTGTTTGAACTTGCTTGTGTTCCTTGCATGCTTTTGGAAACCAAGCACATGGTCACCAAGGGAGAAGGACTTGGTTCAATAATGATTATGTGGCCACAATGCATGATTCCATCATCGGTTGCTTGTGGTTTCTACTACAAGTGTCCAAGATTCTTCCAACTTCTTTAACTTTGATAATTAGGTACTAAGTACCCATGTCATGCAGAGATCTTGAGACATTGCAAAATTTGTCATAGGTAACAAATATTCGATAGGCATCAAAACATGCAATCCATACACCAATTGAAAAGGAGTATGACATGTGCCCACCTTGAAAGTTATTTTGTAGGCAAATAGAACAATGTGGAGATGTTCATCCCAATCCATGCGATTTTCATTTACTAGCTTGGTTAATAGCAGTCCAATAACCTTGTTGATAGATTTTGCTTAACCATTTTCTTGAGGCTAGTAAGTTGTAGAGCTAGCGTGCCAAAACAAAAAATGAGTGGTAAGGATCTTGATGGCCTCATTGATAAAATGGGGGGTACCTTGGTCACTAACCAAAGTGAGAAGGCAATCGAACTTGGTTAGAATGAATTCATAAATGAATTGAATTATGACTATAGCCGTGTTGGTTTTTAATGTTTTTGCCTCCATCCATGTAATTTGTTGCATAATTGGTAGTAACCAAAATGTACTTGTTGCCATGTGAACGACTCATGGGCTTGATGGGGCCAATGAAATTCAAACCCCATTTCATGAATGGTTCAGTTAAGAACATGGTGATCAAATTCGCCATTGGGGTATGTAAGAGATTTTCGGTTCATTGGCAAGCATCATGGGATTGATAGTGTTGTTGTGCACCTTGTGCATAATTGGCCACCAGTATTGGGCATCCAGGACCTTTCAGGTTGTGATGTCTGTTGAAAAATGTCCACCATTAGCTCATTTGTGCATCTCCCATAGGATTATCAAAATCCTGTCATCATGTAATCATCAACACAAAATTTGATCTTGCCCTTGTTTGTATAACTTTCCATCAATGATGGTAGAGGGCAACAACACCTTCAACACTAATTTCTTTCATTATTTCGTGGAATATCCCTCTAGAAAATTTATGATAGAGATGTAGATATGCACTTCTACAACCATTCAAGTTGAAGTACAAATAATGATGGGCCAGTAATTATGTTAGGCACCTTCAAATTTTTGGTAACATAGGAAATCACGAGAGAGCATTTGCCATATAATGAGAGCACCCTGGTTTGTACACCACAAAAAATTTGTATTCTAGAAATAATAATAGCTTCGCAAATTAGCTTGATAGTTGAAATTTTTTTACGAGGTACAATGATGCCATGTGGTCAACATAGGAAAGAAACTTGTTTTTTAGTAGATAGTGTTTGAATTATACAAAGCATAAACCATGGCAAATGCTCCCCTTTTGGTGGTGGTGTAGTTTTTTTCTTCATTGTTCAAGAATCTGGAGGTATATGCAATTGGCTAATCACATTTTTTGGTAAGATTTTGAGCTTGCATAACTTCGACTGTTAAATTTGAAACATTTTTGTGGACATGAAACTCCATGTCCCATTTGGGTACAATTACTGACGCACCCCCAAACTTTTTGAAAAATTCAAATGCAAGTTTGAAAGTGGAAACATTAAAAGAAGGAGTTGGGGTACGTTCCCTAGCTCGCAACACTTGGGGGGTAAGAGGGGTGTGCTGGAGTTTTGGGATGGGGATTATGATGAGTGGCAAGTGGGTCAATATGGACTTGCACAAACAAAGTAATAAGTTGGTTAGTGCATAGTTAGAACACTTTTGGTGCATAAACAAACCACGAGCATATATAGACTCACAAGACTCACCACGGCCCGAACTTGAGGGAAGCCACCACCTTCTCCTTTATAATATTATTTGTGTAATTTAACGGCATAATCTACGAAGAAACTTATCAGAAATAAAGCCAAATGGAAAAATGGTTATAAATCCATTTTATTTTTTAGAAGATCAATTATTACCATAGGGGTTACACCCAAATGTCATTTTTCCCGGGACTCCCAAGTTAGGAGTCCCAAAATTCTTGAAATTGGGATTCCCGTCATTTTGGACGCTTATAACTTTTTGTGTAAACCTCCAATTGAGGTGAGGTCTAAAACAAAGTTATAACCCTTGTTGAGAGCTTTCCAAAAATATTTGGCATGTCCCCTAAACGCACATAATTCAAGGTAATTCTTGAGTTTTAATGGTTAGGAATCAAATTGTCATTTAAACTCCTGACCCTTCTTTTGGCCATAACTTATGTTGTAAGTACTCAAAAGGATCATGTGAGCCCATTTTAGACATCTATGTTTCAAGAGATTTTTAATCCAATGTGTTTTGACCCATCAAATTTCTTTTTAAAGATTTGGGAATCCCTCAGGACTTTAATTCCCAAAGTGGGAACCCACTTGGGAGTGTGTGGGTTCATTCCTTCACATTCTCTTGCACTATCGGGAATGTGAATGTGACCCCCAAGCCTTACCCCCTAAAAACATGCAACAATTCAACCAACATGTTAATAGGCAATAGGAACAACCCAACAAACACGAGTGGAGATGCATAATTCATGCAACAAAAATGTCGACTTTTGTGATCCCTGCATAAGAATCACGATAAGAATTCAAGTCCTTTACGTTTGCCAATGGCATAACACTCCACCACCTATAAGTTATTGAAAATATAACTCACTAGCAAAATGTTGAATTTCCAAAAAAATTGGCCACACACCACCTAACATCTTGGAATAAGCCTCCAAAAGCACCTATTTCCAATTGAGCTCAAAACTCTCACGTTAAAATGCTCCTCACCATGAACTAACTATCACAAAAAGCTCCTAATTCTGCCTTCATATGGGTGAGAACTTGATTCCCCAAGTGGAATGGAAAATAATTCCACAATTACCAAATCAACCTCTGGCCTCTGAAACTTTTTATCTCCAAAACTTCTCCAATTTCACATGCATATAGGTTTGCTTTCTAGAAAGTCAGCAGTGTAAACAGTTTCTCAAATTGATTACGTATGCAAAAGATATGAATTTCCAAAGAAATTCAAAATGAAAATAAAAATGGATTGTCTATTCGATCTTAGGGGTCAAATCGTCTAATGTATGCTTTAGGTGGGTTGTTTGTTTACTAGCATACCCACATGATCATTAACCCATGTTCGCCCACTAGCTACTTATAGTTAGATGGATGATTATGTTTTCATCCAAAATTTGGATGAAATACTTAAAATGGATGAACAAACAAAAACATAAAAATAAAAATGTTGGCAGGTTTGGATTGGTGTCAAACATGTGCCCTAGGTTCGAGATTTTGGAAAAAAAATGAAAAATCAAAAGGGAGGTCCAGATTGGACCCCCTTGACACTTTTTATCCTGAGCCTTCCTCAAGGCACACAAGGCTCCGTTTGTGCCCAAACCTCGAATGGAGCTTGAGCTCCCAATGATGGTGGCTAGAGCTTGACTTTCTCCACCACCACCCCCTATTTGTTTATCTTTTCCTCCTTTTTTGTTTTTTTTTCCTTCTCTTCCTCTTATTCTCTTCTCCTTTTCTTCCTTTTCTCTTTATTTCCTTCTTCTTATTTTCCTTGTTTCTTCTTCTTCTTTGGGCTACAACTACGTGTCGTAGCTCTTCTTCCTTTTTCATTGTTATTTGTTGCCTCTTGCTATAGCTTCAACAAATGAAGCAAACTTGGTGGGGAGCTCTTCTCCCCACCTTTTCTTGCTCCCATGCTACAACCGCAACTACACTACCAACAACCAAATTGACCAAGGGCACCCGCCGCCCTTGTGTCTCCCTACGAATTGGCATTGACGACCAAGTAGCCATGAGCTCAAGCTCCTGGCAATGGCGATGGCGGTTCCTACTGCCATTGTCACTACTATACCTGCAAACGAAGTAGAACCAAGTAGGAAAAAAACCAAAGAAAAAAGGAAAAATACACCAAGGAGGCCCTTGTGAGAGTAATAGGGCCCTCTTTGCTTATTGTGATTTTTTTTTCTTCTCAACTCTAGGTATTCAAGCCCTATTTGGGGTTCAACTTCTCATAAAGTTTTACACAAAAAACATGTACAAAAACATCAAAATTGTCAGGTAGACTAAGATTCGCGAACAAACAATATTTGTAACCTAAGCAAAACTCTTGCAAAACCAACTTGTAATATAAAAACCAAAATAAACAACACAACACTTACTGCTAACCCAAACTCCCGTGCATAACACACACATGTAATAGAAAACTAAAAAGATTCAATGTTAAAACAACTCTAGCCTAATCATAGCATAGAAACAACTAGCTAGACTTTTGGTGATTCAAAAGACTGATTCATTTGCAACAATGCAAAAATCCAAGCCCAAAACATAGAAAACCAAAACACTTGTATAACAAAGAAAATTGCAAAGCAGAAACTATTCTCTACAATCTCAAATCACCAAAAGTGATTTGAGGTCACACAAGATGGGATTATATCCCATGACAAATATCTCAAACATGTTCACACATGAACTAGTTTGAGATTAACTAATTAGTTTAACTAACCCAATTTAGTTCTAATTAACTAGGACTTAAATGAGTAGCTAAATTAACACACTTGACATTAATTTCCAAATGTGAAAAAAATTAAAATAAAATCTTAAATATGAATTGAAAAAAGTTGTCAAGATTCATCTTTTTTTATGTGCATGATTTGTATATTGGGAGTTCTCATCATGGTGTCCTATATTAGATCGGGATATATTTGCAAAGGGTATTGTCTAACACATGAATGAGACCACGTTTTCATTAAATTTTTGTGAGGCTTTAACAATTGCTTCTTGGGGTACATTATCAAAAGTTATACTACTAATATTGAAACCATCAATGGTGCCCCAACCTAGGGTTTTTTTAATATTTTTAATTTTTAGCACAAATGGTAAGGTAGGTGTGAAGGCAAAACCCGTATTATAGCTATTTGTCAAAAAAACCAATGTGATGTATATGGTTATGTTATAATAATAATAAAAAAAATTTGGTGAAGAGTTTTGAATTGGCTGAGGCAACTTGTGATTTTTACTTACACATTTTAGTGAACGGAAGCAAGTTCCAAGCTTATGTACATGTGTTTAGGCTTCTAACATGCAACATTTGCAAATAAGATTTAAAAAATATATAACTATTAGTTTTAACCACCTTGTGGGGGAATTAAATCATAGTCACAAGGACCCTACCCATTGTAGCAAAAAGTATTTATAACAAATCAATAAGTTAATGTCATAAAAACAATATGCATAATACTAGTTACCAAAAAAATATCAAAATGGGTGCAAACAAGATATGTTGTACATACTTGCTACCTTGTTTTCTATTGGAGAACAAGAAAAAAAATCTTTTAAACTTCTAACCTTCCTTTAGCATTTTTAAACAAATGAAACTTTTAGTTTCATGGGAAACTTTAACCTCCTTCTAACATCTCAAAACAATTTGTATCATATCATTTGAGCTTGAAAAAACACCCCAAAAATATCCTTAACAATTATGTCATTTTTCAAAGCTCGGGATGATTTTAAGTATGAAAACAAATTCCAAGTTCCAGAAAAATTATATTAGAATGTTCACCACATCAATATTGAGGTGCATGAAAAAAAACCAAATAGTTGTGAAAACATTTCACCTACTTTCAAGTACTTGCAAATAGTTTTTAAAAATATGATTATAACAATTTAACTTTTGAAGTCCATGCAAATAAGAATTAAAAAATAATGTACCAAAAAAGACATTAAATTCTCCCCATAAAATCATTTACTTGTTAGTCCATTTATTTAAAGATCCTTATATTTGTTGCTTACACTACTTTTTGTGTATAATTTACCATGCTTTCATCCAAATCAAACTTGATATACACATGATAATAACTATTATGAGAAAAAAATTGCAACTTGTAAGAGCATAATTAGCCATGTTTAAAATATGTTGAGAAACCAAATGCAAACTTCATATACATGTGATAGTAGATATTATGAGAAAAAAATTGCAACTTGTAAGAACATAAATAGCCATGTTTAAAATACATTGAGAAAACTTGCATATGTCACAACAAAACTATAAAGCATCAAACACTAACTTGCACAAGTTAGAACATGAAAAATAATTGTAACAAATTAAAAAGAAATTAAAGTTACAACTTTCAGCAATTATTCATTCATTCCAATTCTAACCTTATCACCATCATTCTAATCAACAATAACATTTTGGAAAATATCCTTAATGAAAAAACCTTGAGCAAAAAAACAAATAGTTCAATGTGTAAATGTTTTGCCAATTGATTCCAAAGCTTAGACTTCATCATGAGGGTCAATGTGGAAAAGTTTAAACTTTTATTTTCAACATTGCCAATGACTTGGAAAATGGCCAATTGAACAAGCTTGATGGCCTTAGAAAGATGAACCAATATATAATTATTTGTGGCAAGTTGATGCCACAATTTAATGATTAGATTTTCATCTTAAGACTTTTCCATGGCCTTAGGAGCTTGAGTTTCATGGTCAGTTTGAAAAAACTTGTCTATAGATCCAAAATATCCCTTGAGAGTGGTTTAGAAACCCATGAATTAAATGTACTTTTTATGTACAATAATGTCGTTTAACTAAGTCAAATGAATTACAAAAGTTGATTCACAATTTAGTTATAACTAGTTTGTGGGTAAATGACCTTAAGAACATTCATTAGTTCATGGTCCGGAAACCTATAATTCATGAATGGCCAACATATTACATGCAGTAGTGCATTAAACCTTCGCAACTAAAATAATTACTTCAAAGCCCTCATGAATAACTAGAGAATGGGTGTTAGTCAAAGGATCAATAGAATGAACCATGTAGATGACTATCCCATCATTCAAAAAACCAAATGCTCTATGCCATCATTTAAGTTAAAAAAATACCCATATACTATTTGAAAGAGGTCCTCAAATTTGGAAACCATAGGCATTGTGGACAAGTTTTGAATTATGAGTTTGGTTTTGTATGTCATATAATGGATCTCAATGTAGTAAGGCACTTATTCATTCTTCATTAAAGCATTAACTCTAGATCTAACCCCTTGAAATGTTAAGGCACCATCAACTCCTTGTCACATTATATGTTTTAAAATTTGACTTTTAGACAAACCACCAAACTTCATTAGAGTAGAAAAAATGATAGCTCTGATATTAGTGGTAGTCCCACCTTTAACCATTCATTGAAATGTGAACAACACATACACACATTTCAAAGCTACCACCATGTAGTAGTGGATGGAAATCCAATTTTGGTTGTTGATTATAATTATTTCATCTATAGAAAATGAAAGAAAACTTGAAGCCATAATTGCTTCTTTAGTGGTAATCAACACAACATGATACAAACTTTTAGTAATATCCCAACCAACATAATTAGTCTAATGTTTGGATGGATGGTTAAGCATTTTTAGGAAAGCAACACAAAGATTACATTTGTTCATATTCCTTCATGGGTTTACTTTGAGAAAACAAATGAAAGATGAATGCAAATTGAACAAGCTTCTTTTTCCTCTTTACCATAATACTTGCAAGTACCTATTGTACCATAGAATCCTTGCCCCTTGACACGTGCAAATGTTCATTGAACACATTGTTGAGAATTCAAGCTCAACTAGTTAGGTTTCATTAGTTACTGGAGTAGGAAAGTAACTAGGTTACTTTCACAAGCTTGAATTACTTTCTTTACTTATATTAGTTTGGTTATTTGCGGTTTGGTCTTTTAGTTAAATACCCTGGTGTAGATGGTTTGGTTCTATTTTCTTCATTACACAAGTTTGTGTATTTCATGTGACAAGAACCTTGAGGAGTTCTTGATGTTATGTTTCGTGTTGTGAGCATCATGTTGTAGTTTCCTTTCAATAAAAATTTATGTTTGCACTTGAGTAGATATCCTATTTGTTAACACACATGTTGGTTTGTCTTGAAAAATGAATATTCCCCTATTGTTGCCACACTAGGAATTGTAATAGTTGCATTTTTCCAACATCATGCTTCCACAAAAAGTCTAGTTTTAATATTATAAGCTTATTGTACACTTTAGTCTTGTTGTAGATTTTCATTTCATGTGGTGCACCCTCCCATTAATACCCACCATTAGGGTGAAGTCATGCTATAGTGGCTCACTTTTTGTGTCCCATTCTAATTTTTTTGCAAGGTGTAGTGAATTAACATGCCATAAAACTATTTATATGCACAATTGGGACTTGGTTTAAGATTCTCAACTTCAATAAAAAACAATATATATACTTTGTGCACAATAAATGTGCACCCATTGTGTAATAATGGACTTTTGAAGTGAAAACATATGGACTATCTTGACCATTTGCACCTCCCATACATATGAAATTTTCAATATCATTTTTTGAAAATATATCTTATAGGGACTTAATATTTGATAGATGAATGAAAAACAAACACAGATTTGAAAACATTACAAAAATTTTAACCAAAATATATTTATGGGCTTTTGAATGACCAAAATCTAAACCTTATTTTCAAAAGTCTCTACATGGGTTAGTTTTTGTTAGATTGACAATTTTTTTTTTGGTAAAATATATGTCAAAAAGATGTCTAAGTGGGTATATTTTCATATGAATTTAATTAGCTCATTAACTAGCCCATAGTCCCCCATTTATGTTAATTCAACACCAAAAAATGGACTTTTTATTTGTTGAAAATGAACTACTTAACCTTACATCTACCCATTAACTCTAACCAAGGTAACTTTGTAGCCCATACATTTTGGAAGTGATGATTCATTTCATACAAAATTTTGCATTTCTTGTTGTTCTTTAATTTGACATCTACTTGGATTGAATCAATAATAACATAATTAGGGTGCAAAGCAAGGTAAAATATATAGCTCACTACTCCTTGTAAAAAACATTTACATGTAGCCATGAAAAAGTTTAAATGTATTGAAAGTAAATTTTTATGGTACAATAGTTAACATGATGATAATCTTTCATTTTATATTTAAAATGTTGAAAAACCCCAATTTGAAAGTAGAAGTAAGTAAATTTTTTAAAAATATTTCTACTTGCACAAAATGTCCAATCTTACAAAATGGGCTACCTATAGATGAAATATTGATTTTTTAAAAATTTCAACTTTGTGGAGCCTTAAAAAATATTTATGTATTATCAAATTGTGAATGTTATAATCAAAATGTATCAAATTTTTAATATGAAGTAGGTTTGAACACCATTTTGACCTAGTTAGTTTCAATCGTACTTTCAACTTACTTTTATGATACCAAAGTTGTTGAAATTTTGTATCCAACTTCCTATAAACTAAATGCAGGGCCTTGTGGTTTTATATTTTTATTTCAAAATATTTTGAATCTACTTTCTTGTGTCCTTATAAAAAACTATTCCATTTTTTAATTTGATTTTGGGCTTCCTACTTTTTTTTACCACTTTACCTTGCCAACATCCATTAACATCAATTTTGGCTTAGAGATAGCATTAGGGGCAAGGACATTAGCTAGGATATGATTTGAGAAAAAAAATTTGTGCTTGACATTCTTTGTTACTAGATCTAAAGGTAGCATGGTGAAGATAGGTGACAAATATGATGTGTTTAAATTTAAGAATAAGGATTATGCAATCAACAAAGAAGATCATAAATTATAGTAGCCACAATCACTAATGTCTCACCACTACTAATGAAAGAAAATCACTACCTTCTCTACCATAAATTTGAAATGCACAAATAAAACATCAACGACGATAATGAAATGCACAAAATCAACATAAGACATGAAATGTTCAAACAATGGGCCTTTAAAAATTTTGTGTGTTTATTTTACACAATATATATGTAGGCCATTAAAACCATAACTACAGTAGTTGTGATTCAAAAGTTGAACATCCTAAAGGGCTGAAACTAGGTCTCAATTTCATATTCCATATTCCAACACTCACTCTTCAAAATGGGTAGTGCCATGGGATGTTTGCACACTACAGGGACCTTATATGGACGTCACAATAACAATTTTTTTTGTATTCCCTAGATATAAGAAAATAAATAAAATAAAATTCATTGAAATAATAGAAAAAGGGAATCGCTTGTTTATAGCTATTATAATCAACCTTCCAAGAATGAAAAAATAAATCAAAATCGTGAATAGCCAATAAGTAATGGACTTAAAAAATTTGTCCACATTTTTTGTCGCATTTGCAAAACTCATGGATATGGACTTTTATCTTACAATGTGTTAGTCTTATATGTTTGAAACTTTGGGATATTGGATGAATCATGTTTAAGAAACTAAAGATCTATTGAATGAATGGAATGTGATTTAAATTTATTATGTTATGGACTTTTTAAAATCCCAAAGATTGTAATTATTTTAAAATGCCTTTTAAGCATTTAAAAAAAATTGTGATATTTTTTATATGTCTTATAACATCATGATTTGAAATTGGAAATGAAAAAAAATGTTACTTTCCATATCATCTAAATATTATATTTTAAGCCGGTTTTCAACTACATTAAAAAAGGACTTTGAAAAGGGATTCTAATTTGTTGGAATTGTGACACCCTAATGTGCTTTCGCCCCATGACATGCTTCCAAAATCTAAAGATGTTGTAAATTTTTGTACACAACAAACCAAAAATCGAGAAAGACTGCAACCATTGGATCTAGATAGAGTATTAGATCAAGACATCAATTTGAAGTATCATAATTGACCTTCAATTTTCAAAAAAAATTTGATTCCTTCAATTGGGTTGCGATTGGTTAAAGGTGAGACTTCCATTATCATCAAAACAACCAATCCTATAATATTGTTACAACTTGCAAGTTAAATAATGCTTTAATGTTCAACAATAATCAATAGTCAACTATAAAATTAATTACATTTTTGTTATGCAACAACTTATAAGGACTCAAGACTAAAGAAGTTAAAGAACTTGGAGGGTCAAAATAATCATGTTTCTAGAATGACACTGTTGTAGCTTGTTATTAACAATAATTTTTCAGCCCTTTAGGTAACATGAACATAAGCAAGAAAATTTGATGGTGATGGTGGTAAAGGGGGCATGGAAATAACGAAATAAATGGTGACCTTTTCTCAATCAATGTTGATAATCCAGTGAGAGCAACAAAGGAAATTGGTCAAAGAGGCAAACCCTAAACCCTAAGGTGGAATAATTTAGCATATCCAATTTGAATCCAAGAGCCATGCAATGGTGATATGTGTGGGCTTTTGACGACCTCATATACAAAAATCTAACTATTAAACTTTTAATTGGGCAAATTATGTAAAAAATCCCTTTTGTTTTCAAGTTTACATATAGGAGTTCAAGTTATAAGGTAGGGAATTGGTTAAAATTTGTTAGTAAAAAAACTCTAGCCCAACATGCCACACAAAATAAAATGTTGATTTGTTAGTGATTTCTACCTTCACACGATTCTACTACAAAATAACATTTAATTAATGGTTTGATGTGCAAAATATTCAACTCCAAAAAATGATATTTTACACTTAAACATAAGAGAACCACCCTTCCATGATTGGGGATTTTGATGCTGCACATCAGAGATGCTAGGCAATACTCATGCTTATGCTGTACTAATCTTTTCACTCAAGGTTATATTTTGGAACATTGTCCCTTTGTTCAAGAAATGCGATTTTAATTACAAATGCATATTACCTAGTATCCAAACATATATTTGACATTAATGAGCACCAAAGTTTAAGCTATGAATACTTTTGTGGTAACTTGTTAGTTGTAGATCTTGATTTTACCCAAGTTTAAGTTTACCAAACATGGAATGTTAATAACTGGTTGCATATACACAAGAACAATACATCTAATTATCTCTTTTGCCCCATATTGTTTCAATATTGTTATCTTCTTTATTGTTCCAAATTTTCATAAATTTTTAACTTGATACAACATGTGAATAATTAATCCCAAAAGCAATGGTTTCATTTAAAGATATGGTTATAAGTGAATCCGATTAGCAAATTACTCAATTTTGTGAAGCCCCTTGGCATTCTTGGCACCTTCCCTAATACGATTCATGAGTGTTGCAACATTTCTGGCATGTCTTCAATGTTTCCTGACCAACTACACCAATTTCCCTAGGCTTGACACATGATTATTATGAAAGTTGGATATTCAACTAAGTTCAATTTTACTTATGAAATAGATTTACAAGTGGATGATGTTTGGCCAAGAGGATGCTTTTCAGATGCCTCTCATTGGGTTGGCTCATCTTCAAGGCTACCAACCTAGCTGAATGTATATAATTATTGACTGATATTGGCACTTCTTTGTTGCATATTTATTTATTTTAGAAAAAAATTGAGGTCCATCAGTTTGAAATTCAAAATTTCAGAATTTCAACAATTGAGGAATAAGTATGCGAAGTGTAACACCTTGTATTGTGTATTTGTAACTAGTGACCCAATTCAGTTCAATTTTCAAATGTTTTGACGAATATCAATATATTGTTTTCTTTTTTCAGCTAAATGTTTTGCAAATTATGTTGTGCCAAACATCAGTCATCTCATCTGTACAGTATCTAACAAAGAAGAATAGACAAAGCAATCTCCACATGGACCCATTAGTCAATAACTCATTTTTGATCATTGGAGAGTAATGGTTGTGGGTGCATTTGCCCTTCAGGAACTCAAGACAACGTGTGCCATTAATGCAATGATGGGAGGCGGCTTGTGCAATTGACCAAATTGTGTCAATCATGTTTCTTAAGATGCACTTAGGCAATGGCTGCTACCTAGTCAACCACACAGAGCACTCACTCCTTGTTTTGGGTCCACTTGGCTGCCATCCACCACCTTATACATCAACTTCTCCTGGCTTGATCACGTCTTCCCATTGTGAGATTTTTGGGCATACATTTTTGTGCACCCAAAACATGATAAACTTTAAAAGTCTGGTTTTTCATGGTTTTGCTATCCAGTCAGTTACAACTGCGCCGACAACAACTATGCTGCCTACACCAGTGTTGTTGTGAGGTTCTTGATTTTTGAAGAGAAACTTGGATTCCAGTTCCTGTTAATTCTTAAATATTGAAATTAACCTCCAGTTCTGATTTTAAAAAAAAATTGATGGAGACTCCAACTTCAACTCTTTGAGAGCTTACAATCTTTGGACATTGCTCTTTTTGCCTTTTGGAGTTCAAAAAATTATGTAGAGCTCTGCTTGGTGCACTCATTGTTGCTTAGATTGTTCAAAATAGAGAAGAAAGATTATGTAGAGCTCTGCTTGACACCCATAGCTCTTTAGATTGCTCAAAATGGAGTGGAAATGAGGAAGATATACCTCTAGAAAGAGGAGGAGTTCATTTATTCAAAACATTCTGTCCAAACACCTTGTGATTTTTGAGCACGCTCTTTACATCCTACAAGCAAACAATCCAATGCTGAAGTCTGCACAACCCTCTTTCCAAAATGGACCAAGCCCACAACAGATTTGTTGTTTCAGAGGCATGATGATGATGGTCACTTGTGCATTTGGTTGTTAGTGGTTAGACATGAAGCAATGCTTGATGGTGTAGGGTTTAAGTTTTAGGGTTTAGGGTGCCAACAGCAGCCATGTTGCAATCTAAATATGCAGCCAAGTTGGAAATTGATTAGCATTAGTGCTTTTTTCTCAACAAATTTTGTCATTATTTTGACAAAGAAATTTGGGAAGTTTTTTGGAAAGTTCTCTTTTTCTAGTGTAAATTTGACTAAGTTTGCTAATTTCTTGGGAAAAATTCATGAATTTTTGATATCACAAATTTGAAAAAAAACCCCCTAGTTAGGATCACAAAACATTCATGTGATTGGCACAAAAGACTATCACATATCCTAAACTTCATATGGATGCCTTCTATCTACCCTAGAATTTTTGGTGTGGTTTTGAAGCATAGTAACTCGCTCAAATCCTTCAAGAGATTGAATATTTGAACACTGCTTGAAACCAAAAGAAAACCATTAAACTTTTTGAATGGTGGCAATTTTTTCATTTCTTAATCGAAAGATTCAGCTTAAAGTCCTCTACAACTCTATTGAGTGGGATTTCTAAAATTTCAACATTTTGAGTGACTTTTGAGTGCGTTTGTGGGGACTAGTCCAACTTTTGGATTGGGACTGTTTTGATCAAATGTCAGTTAAGGGTTAGCCCCCAAAGTCACATGGCTCACAAAATGCATCTCTTTTGATTGATTCAAACACCATGTTTGTATCATCTCTTGGATTTTCTTTGATCCATACCAATCTTGCAAAAACTTCATGTGATGCAGATAAGAGATTAGATTCTCAGTGACTCTCGTATTTGTGTGCAGTATTTCCAATTTAGCTCTTTGTTGACATTTGTGTAATCTCTTATGCAGCAAAGCACCCATCAAATTTGTAAAGAACTCCAGAAATTTCACTAGTGTAATTGGAGGTCACCTCATAAAGCAGAATCTGACATCTAGTCAACATCAGTGCCTACTGTTTTGTTGTAAGGCATTTTAATTTTTGGGAGGTATCTCTTTTTTTAGCACCTTCTTGTCTTTTAGTGTTGTGCTTTACATCTGATAAGGCCCTTGGTCAAGGGCATTAGCAGAAGCAGGCCCATGCTGGCTCCTGCATCATGCAAGGCCCTTCTTCTGGTAATGCCCTTGACTGAGGGCCTTACCTACTTCATAACATCTCTTGACATTGTAACTGCAACCAGAACCTATTCAGGATGCCATGAAAACTTGGTGAGTAGCTGAGGCTGCTCATCTTGCTCTTAGATCTGATGTTTCTACAACTTGGAGCCACATTCAAGTTGGTTCTGTACTTTTGCATGGTTGAAAACATGTTCAGGTTCTATGATATCTGTTTCTGTTTCAGGTACATTTGGGCACAATCATGTGTTTTTTTGTTACCAGTTAATGCAAATGGCAGAGTAACTTACTTCAGTGGCGTGGAGGCTATTAGGTATTCATATTTTTTTGCAGTCTGTTCTCATTAGCAAATCCATTGTTTGTTTACATGGGAACTTGATTCTTTTGGGGGGCATACATTCCTATTGTTTGCCTCCGAGAATGCCACCTTTTTTGAAAATTTACATACTTTCCCCATCCCAAAATAAATGCCATCTTCTCTTGACTTGCTATTACCGCATGTGACAATGTGGCTCTTCCCTTGTAATCAGGCCTTTTTTTCCCTCAGTTTTGTGACGTAGCTGCACTGGCAATCATCCACAAGAGGAATTAACCAAATTTGGCTACAGGTCCAAGAGCAAAGTAGAAAATTTTAAGAATCCTACCATATTTTGGCGACCTGCTAGAAACAATATTTGTCTAAATATGAAAAAAATTCCTTGAACTCTGGTGAGTTTGGCTCCTTTTTTTTCACAAATATTGTTTCTATGAGTTGCATGGGATTGTTTTTTTATTGGTGAAAATCACACAAAAAACATCGCTCAGCTTGTAATCGTTCGTGCATGCTGATTTGATCACATGGGCGAAAACATCTTGCTGCAATAATGAATGACCATCTTCATCGATTTCCTCTCTGTAATCTCCAGACTGAAGTTCTCTTCCTCATGTTCTTATACCAAACATGGCTTTCACAGAACACATTCACAATCTTATGTCAATGGTGTTTGCTGGGACTACTAGCAGCTCCTTGAGCACAAAAATCTTTACAATTGTGGACATAACTGAGATGACGCCAAATCTTTAACGGTGTGTAGTTGATTTGTAGAGGATCCAGATTCTAAATTAAAAATTTGAAAGGCAGAAAAAAAAATTCTGTGATCTGAGTTTCTTCATCACAATTGTAAGGATAAAAGTTATTATTTTAGAGCCTGATGGCTTTTTATTGGCTCTGCCCTTCAGGGTAAAAGACATTGTGATGCACCCAGAATTGAACCAAAGTTTGTTCTCCTCACATTCTAGGGTCATATGGAGTCCACTATTGAAAAAATTTCAGCATAATTGAACGTTCAGGGATCCACTTGCGCTTCACCATGCTAACCACCATGTGTTTCCAATTTAGTATGTTGAGGATGGATGCCATTTGAAGAGCAGAGCTACTATGTGACAAGCCATTTGTTTGGTGTTTGTGTTATCTTTGTGCATCATAGAAAGAACATAACAAAATGCTCATCCAAGAAGGTTTTACTGAAATTCTTTTTTTTGCATCTAGTAACAAGCTTCAACATACTAGCAAAGTGCAATATGCAAAAAGACTACAAAACTATGAACTTATGTGATAGGATCTGTAACGACCTGCTCTGATTTTTATTGTAATCAGAGGGCACCTTTCCTGGCATAATTTTTCCTCCACTGTTTGTGGGGTGTTTCAAATAAATGGACCGCCCACTGGAGCAGGCATTCCATTTTTGGAAAACATATCACAATTTTCATAAATATGTGAACATTACTTAATGGTATTCAAATTACAATTTGATATGTAATTATTGACTTAATGTTCATGATTCAGGAACACATTAAAAAAACTCAGAAAAAAGTCATGTTGAACATTGCCAATATTTGGTGAGTTTTTGAAAGCTATGAAGGGTATTTCAATATCTAATTTAATTTTTCATCTGATACTTGGAACTTGATATTTGAACCTTAAGTTCAAATTGTAGATTAATCTTCTGTGTGTTTTTTTAACTCAGAGAAAATTTTGGACTTCTGAAATAACTTTCTTTTTGAATTCGTGACAAATTTACCATTGCCCATATTTTTTAAAAATTCAATATAATTCTTTCTTCCTCAGATCTAATATTTTCTGGAACATACAAAACCAACCTGGTTTACTTACTTTCCAATCTCAGTGTGTATTTCCTTTACTTTTGGGCTTTTTACATGGTATTTTTAATTTTCAGAAAATTCATAGATTTTCATTCACTGTTTTTGTGTTTGAGAAGAGGAGTGTTATCCCTGCCACCCAAAAAAGTATCAAAATATTTTGAAATATTTTCATAAATGTGTGAATATTGAAATCCTTTTGATTTCAAATCTTTTTCTTCTAAATAGTTAATACCTTTTTTTATAACTACAGGTCTGTGACATAGGCAGATGGAATATGTGATTTATTTCTGGTGATATTCAAAAAATAAAATAAAATAAATAGTCTTTTATAGTTGCACATGATGCCCCTCTATGTTAGAATACGCAACATATATTTAATTTTAGTCAATATATTTTGATTTTATCTACAAGTTGCACTGAAGTTGTGAAAGCAATTACGGTGCAACAAGCATACTGTACAGTCATGCCATGTTTGCACATTGCCACCATGGTGAATTTGAACTAGCATCCCCGTTGCCATGTCATCCATGAGATCATTATAAGTGACTCTTACCCAACTAGTTTTCAATTGGGCCAACATCTAATATCTGACAAAAAAATTAATTTGAAATTTGAAAATCTAAATTTTGGGTAGAATATGCATAAGCAAGTGACATGTGGTAGTTATTTGGTGAATGTCTTTTTTTGCATCAAAAATTCTAAAAGGAATCAGAAAAGGAGGTCTTTCTTTTTAATTATTTTGTGCATTTCTTGGTTTTTTTATGTGATGCACTTATCAAATGTGATATATAACTAAAATTATTTTTATTTTTTTGGTTTTCACTTTAGAACTAGAGTTGAGAGGTTGTCACAGATGTTATTACACATTTAGAAAACATGAAGGCCTGAAGGTCTAAGAATGTTTTTTTGTTCATTTGTGTTAAAGAAAAATTTTATGAGGAAAATTTTCATTTTGTTTAAAATTTGATTCATAAGATGTTATTTATAATGATGAAGGATTTGGGGGATATGAAAAAATTGGTGATGAGATTATGGTTTTTGTTCATGTGTTTGAGCATCTAAATTTTGGGGTGAAAAGCGGAGTTGAAATATATATATATATATATATATATATGTTTAAACACACATGTTATTTTGTGTAATTTATGATACCTTTCATTGAATTCTTGTGCTATCCTTGTTGATCATGTTTGGTCCATCAATATCAAAGTTTGATTGAACCTCCAGTGAGGATTTGAGCCCAAGTCTTCGAAGTCCCAAACTTTCAATCCACAGGTCTTCACAAAGACTTCCAAATCAATTTCTAAATGAGGAGTGTTACTGAAATTGAGTTATCTTGTTTCACATATCAACTACCCTCTTACCTTGGCAACTTCAACACTAATTATATTATTTTCAGGAATGTAGAAATTTTTAATTTTTTTTCAAATAAAAAGAATTTGTGATGGAAAATTTGAAATTTCAAGAATATTCTATTTTGTCAATGAAAATTTCAAAATTAATGAATTATTTGCCAAAGATGTGTCAAAGCTGCCAATGTATGTATTAACACACAATTTGAGATTGTGTAACTACAATGTTGTAAAACCTATTAAAGGAGGCCACCTTGTAAAAATCTATGACCTACCTACAACCTTTTCAAGAAAGTAGTTGTGAAACTCGAAAAGTAGGAAATGGTTATGGTTACAGTTTGAGTTCCAGCAAGAAGTTGGTTCCAAGGTCCAGTTGAAATTTTGATTCTACCAAGAGGATGGTTCCAAGGTCCAATTCTGGTTCTGATTCTCTGAAGTGCAGAATTGAGATGCAGAAACCCAACCTGAAGTGGGAATTCCCAGATGCCAAAATTGAACAAAACTGGTGTGAAACAAAGTTCTCTGGTTATTGATTTTTTCCATAACTCCAGGTAGGTTATTTAAAAAAAAGAAAAGGTGTGCTGGTTAGGTTATCAATATTTTTTAGTAATAATTTTCAGTTTTGCATAAGGATAGGTTTTCAAATACCCTGATCGATAACCATCTGTTATATGGCCTTTAAAATAATTAAATAATTTCCTTTTTTTAATCATAATCTTTTTTAATACATTAGGATTGATAACCTATGACAACCAAGTCATCTAGGTATGATATTAGATTTTAAAATTTCAGTATTAGGTGGTTACAGTAAATGGTTGATTATCAAAAAATCAATAACCAGTTGGTAGGTTATTAAAAACTGGATTGATAACCAGGTCGAAACTCAATAACTAGCAAACACTAGTATGAACATTAAGCCACTTTCATCACTTCTCTCATTTTGATCGTCATCACCTTTTTTTTTTGGCCAATAATTTGTGTCTACTTTTTCACACTTTTTACATACCATAAAATGGTACATAAGCTTGATGAGGATTCATGGAGTTGGATTGTGATTTGGGGGATCGATTTAGACTTTAAAAGCTGAAGGCTGTGGTTCTTTATTTGCACTATTGTAGGGGGACTTAGATTGATTAATCTTCACTCTGTTGTCAATTTTATTTTTGAAAAAAGAGGATATTTAGTTACAAGATTCTTTTTATTTGAAAAAATATTGTCAAAAGAAAAAGAACAGTTTTGAGTCAGGTTTGCCACTTTTTCATTCCTGACTGCAATAAGTAAGTAGATAGACTATAGAAAGAAATTTGTTATTTGGAACAAGTCCTAAAAACCAGTTGCCATTTAGTGCTACATCCCAAATGGGATGCTTGCAACTAACATGGAAGCAAAAACTTGGAAAAAAAAACCTCAGATACAACTCGTATGCTAGCTTACGTCACAAAATTGAGAAAATAAAGAAAAGCACTGGCTCCTCTATGCACTGAAGGTGCTTTATCTTTGACATTGTACAATGTACATGCTGGATAGATGAGGTACAGATTGCTCATTATAACACCAGCATCATTGTGGCAAATCACATAATACTTACCGCTTTTTTTTACCATCATTGCTTGCAAAACCGACAATTCCAAAAGATGAGAACATCCTTGAATCAATCATGTAGGACGGTGAACTTGCCAATCAGTTGCTACACATTGAACTTATGAGGCCAACTGGAAGAACCTCTCATTACACCCAAGGGGTTCATGGCGAGTTAGCCATCAGGCCTCCTTCCTCAGGGGTCAGCAATTTCACTTTATTGTCTTTGATGTCAGCAATTTCATGCTATTGTGTTTTATTGTCTTTTGTGTTTGGTACAAATGTGAATATTATCAACTTCTAAGCTCTCACTTTGTGACAAGTACAGAGAAAATGGAGTTCACTCAGTTGAGGTTTCTTCCTCAGCAAACATGTTATGTTATTGTCTACATGTACAAAAGGTGAACCGGTCTTTATTTTTGGGCCACAAATCGCCAAAACTTGACAGTAATTCTTTTTTCCGGTGAAATTTTGCTTTTAAAAACAAAGGCAGCAAATTTCGCGCTTTCCTTCTTTTGTCAGGGAGGGTGTCACCAAAGGTCTGTATACTGGCTACTGTTTTAATGGCGGTGTACAAAAAGTGTCATCAATTGAGTTGAAATCCATCTGAAGATGCTCCGCACTTTTGCTACGCTGCAGAGAAAGTGAACATCCTATGATACTTGTATGTACTTATATAGTCTTTCTTAAAGTTATGAGTCAGCAAGGTCCAAAGACATATGCATTTCTCTGGTGTCATAGATGGCATCAAATTCCACAAAGTGGATCCCTAAAGTCATATATGGATCCACCTATTAGAGAATCCCCTGTAGTGCTCAATATGTGACCCTGTCCAGATAAATTTGGTTGAAGAAACTCAAAACATGCCAGTTTAACTTGCAGTTTGCCCAGGTTTGTAATAAGCACAGAAAAGCCTAATAGCTGCTGGAAAAAGAGTGTAACAAAAATGATCTGACTAGTACTCCCTGTTTTTGATTGGCCAATCATAATTATTGGTCTAGGTGGCTTGCTATTAGCAGTCTCCCACCTATTGGCAGTCCCTGTTTTAGTTTTATGGGTGAGTTTGGAAATAAATAAATAACTAAACTTAGATGTGAGATTTTTTTTTCATGGTCAGATACTGAGCCCTCCTAAGGATTCTCAAAAAATAAATCTGTGTTGTCATAAACATTGATGATCATGCATGACAATAGGCGGCATATATATGCATTTACTTATATGGATATCCACAGTCTAGACTAGTGTTGGGCAGATACAGTACCTGAAAACTGAGTTATCATGTCAGATATCACATTAGATATCTGTTAGATATCACAGATTGTGATATCAGCGGTGATATTTGGGTCCTCAAATTTTAAGGTTATGAGATTCAAACATGTAATATTCAAATTTCAATCTTAATATCAATTTTTTTGAAACATGGGCGTGATATCAATTCCTTGCCCAAACTCGAATATCAGGGTTAGGTGGCTAGGTTTGGGGGGAAAAAAAACTAGATTGAGAGTTTGTCGCAACCATTTCTCAAAATGCGACAGCCTCAAATCCTATATGTTGCCACTACTACTTTATAATGGGCCCAAGCACCCCTTTTTTTTGGTTTCCTTACATTGTGTGTCTTCTTGGATTTGTCGCTTACTTCCCTTTGCATGTCACATTGGTGCTTGTTGGTGCCTCCCTTCGTTTCACTATTACTTTACTTCCTTTTGCTGCTGCTACTTTCCTTGGCGTTGTTATTACTGCTTCCTTTCATCCTGCTGTTACTTTCCTTCCATGCACTGTTGCTACTTTCCTTCATGCTTCATGTTGTAATTGTTGCGTTGTTGCATTGTGCAAAGGGCAAACTGGGCAAAAAAATCGTGGCAGTACTTTTGATACTGGCTACGTCTAAGACCCTTGGTCAATTTGACATTTTCCCCTTTAACCCCTATCCCCTCTTTGAATGAGGTCCACAAAGTAGTGAAATTTTCTTAAATCTAGGTATGAAATACTGAAACTCAACATTTAATGCACAAGATTCGAGAGCAATTATAATAATTGTACAGGTAGTAGCAGTGAAAATATATGTAGCAGCACTGAAGGCGCTCAGGAAAAAGGGTCAAAACAGGATGAAACTAAGTTTATCTCAGAAAATGGTGTTTTTCTAAGTTTCAGCCATGGTTGAATGCTGATGTTTTTTTTTGGGCAAGTTTTTTTTCTTATCTCACTCGGTTTTGAACCAAACTTTAGGGGAGACTTTACTATTTCTAGGACATTCAGAAGTGTGAAATCCACATTCTGGTTTTTGAAAAGAAATTTAACATCCTTATAGACATTACAATTTAGAAGCAATAAAAATTAAAAATCCAACCTGGTTTTTTAAATCATTTAAAAGATTGAAACTGCCAGATATTAAAAAAATTTGATATCTGCTCAAAACTGGTCCAGACTCCACACCTATTCATATCTACCCTGCACTGATGTCACATTTGAGACAAATTAATTCAAATTTTCCTTCTTGCAATTTGTGGGAAATTTCTCATAATATGTATGAATTTTCAAAATAATTTACATCGACTTTGCCTTGATGAAAAAAATCATCTTCATTCTCTCCTTTCCTTCTTTGCTTCAAGAACTCATATTTTTCCACTAACTTAAAACCTACTTGGATAGCATGTTCAGCCAAAGAAAACATCTAGTCTCCTGATGCCAAAAATTTGGAAGACAAAAAGTGAGGTGTCAAGATATTTTGACACTCAAAAGAACAATTGTTGGGACACTTGGGTGCTGAAACTGACAGCATAATACTAGCATATAAAGAGCTTGTGGAAAGTGAGCATACAAGATGGAAAATGCCTCCTTCATTATAGCATGTACCGTCCCTGAATTGAGTTAAAGGGATGCCCTTTCTACGTACTGTTACATCTTGACCCAAATGTAGGAGTCTTCTTTGGTAATACTATGGTGCACCTTTTCTGCCCAAGGACGTGCATGTATGAATCTTTCACCAGAAGTTCAAGGTATAACTGTTAACAACTGAGTAACAGCAGGTACTCTATGAGTACCAATGAACGGAGCAGGTGTAAAGTTTAAAGCATTACCTGTACCATGTTATTTACGGCCACAGTGAACCAGCAACCACCAGCGCACCGTCCACTGGATGCCTGATATTACTCAGTTGTGGATGAATCTCAACTGAGTTAACATTTAGTTTCACCTTAGCAACCAATTCTGTAGGAAAATAGGTCTCATATATAAGTTAATAGGTAGGAAAATAGATAACTACTAGGTAAGTATGTAGATGGTTTATACATAGGTAAAGGCTGTTTTTTCTACCTACCTATTAACAACCTGCTTGTGGGTTGTTAGTAGGTAGGTAGGAAAAAAAGCAATGGAACTAACCACCATGGTTAGCTGGCGAACTGGAACTGGACAGAAAACTGTTTCTTGACCACTTACCATTCATCCTTCATGGTGTGCTGGATTACTGTGGCTGTTGGTTTCGAGCCAACAAATTATGTAGGCATGTAACTTGATCATTGTTCAAACCAGTGTTTGCAGGTTTAGAGTGCTGGTTGGGTTCTCTGATCAGATTTCAATCCCATTCGTAGGTACCTTACAGGAAAGTCTGGAAAACTGCAAGACCTGATGCAGACCATGCAACATGCTCAAAACAGGAAATGGAACTGCACCCTGAATCAGATCCCTGTCCCTTTTTAACCTAGGCAAAGTTACTTGGGCTGATAAGCACAAAATTTTCAAGAAAATAAACAGACATACATTTAAGGCGACTTTTAATTGGTTGTACATAACTAGTGCTACACAGTATAGCTTTCGGGATTTTGTGTAACGTGGGTTGAACCAGATGCCATTTTAAACTTTATTGGCCTTCCAAGTTTTTTTCTAAAACAACGAAAACAGAAAGTTTTACAAGTTGGAAGAATTGGTCTAGGAACTGCACCAGAGATTTTATAAATTCTAGTGATTATGATTTATTATAGTTGGTTTAGGTGAGATAACTATAAGATCCCATAATATTTCATCCTAGCTCAGAATCAGTTAACTAAAGAGGCATGGAAAGGTGTCTTTTTGGATTTAAACCTCAGTTTAAGTTTAAAGAGTTTTCATGTATGCTCATGTAATGCCCAAATATAGCAGTAATTTTAGAGAATCACGGTATTAATAACAACTTTAGCAGTTCTTTCTCAGTCTTTTCTTAGAGCTCATAGCAGGCCACCAACAGATTGCAGTTCTCTGGTCAACTAGATTGATGCAATGACAAACTGCTCTTGAAAATTGGAAAATTGATGCCAAAATCAGTGTCCTTAGTGTTGTGGTAGGGTCTCTTAGTGACCCATCCAAGGGGTTTAGGGGCTGGGCAGACTAATTAGAAGTCCCTTGGTATGCAAGCTCTCTCAACAAGCCACCAGGGAATCAGCCTCCAATAGTACTACATCCTATAGCCATTTTTGTTAGGAAAATTTGTTCACTCCTCTCAGCAGTTTTTGTCATTAGGTATTCAGGTTTAGTTATTGTAACCGAATGAACTTGAGTTCTGAATCTATCATGATTCATGATCAAAAATCTAGTGTACAAATTAGAGCAGGTAGTTATATCCCTCCATAGAACACTGGGATTTTGTTTTATGCCAAATTCCACAACAAGTGGTGCATGGTATGCCATTGGCTTCAAGATCAGATATACATGGCACATAATCCACTCCATATGGATACCAACGTTTGCAATAATTAGTACCATGTGTTCCCATTAGATCAGCTAGTTGGACCCCAGTTTTTTCATCTACATACCCTCAATATGAACAAAGGTACCTGAAATATTCACCCCAGCTCTTGGACTCAGAGCCATTTGGTCTTGTGATCATCCTGCATGAAGAGTGCAGTAAGTCTGCATGATTGATTCATGTCCATGCCACAATGTCTGCAGCATGAGGCGAGAATGATATATCTCTCTGAAGATTAACACACAGTCCTGATCAGTACTGCAGTGCAGATGTTGTCAGGCACTTAATCGTCTTACATAGAGCATCCCCAGCGGTGCCCTGCAAAAATATTTCCCACATCCAAGTTTAGTTCTTTACTTTTTGCAACCCCACCCATCAAACTAAAACTGGTACCTCAAATGTAATTTAGCAGTTGAAACCATTACAGTAACATAGCCATGTAATGGAGGCTATTTTCAAGTAACAGTGTCCGTTTGCTCTGCAACTTTGTTTAGTTACACAAAGGATCACAAAGTATATACCAAAGCTGCATACTTATCAGAATAATTGATACATAGCCATATATGTATCCAAAATCTCTGACTAGTGTCCATTATCTTGGCTGCAACTCACACGTTCGCCCACACACGCCATCTTTACACCAACTTTAATGCTGCCAGCTGCTTTCGCCTCGTATGCCACGGCTACACTCATGAATTAAGCACCAGCTTCAATTCTGCCGCCTCCGGCCTTCATTACATGTTAGCCACCATCATAAACACAACATCAACTGCGCCAGTACACCAATCACAGCCTACCAGGTTCAGAATTACATGACTAGCATCATAATCCTGCCCTAACAAAATGTGCTCGAACCAAACTTACGAAAATCTAAATTCCTAAATGAGCTCCGTGAAGAAATAAATTGTTGTATACATACAACGTTCGAGTATAACTACTCAATCAACTTGAGAACGTCGTTAAGAGTGATGAGTACGTACCTACACTTGCACAGTCTAAGAGGAACAGCTGCGGCACCCATACTCGGCTTTTGACCCTGCAACAACAGAACTTTCCCATAAACATGAAACCTGGGACACGGTAGAAGGTCAGAACCTACTAATAAAACAAACCACTTGGACCAATCAGTAACATCTATCTGGCCAATCAAGAGGAGGTGTAATTAGACTGTGTTGTGACTTTTGCCACCCTCGGCATTTTGAGCAAAACTGAACGTTGAGCCACACCCCTTTTACTTAGCCTGTCGGCCAAAGTTCTACAAAGATTCGTCCTGCAAAATGTGGTGTGGAGTGTGTTGGTGGAGACGCTGATCTATGCCATGGTTGATTTTGATTTTGACTCTGCCGAAGCTTGCTGGATGAAGAGACATACAACATATCCATGCAATGCATTTAATGGGAAGCAAGTATTTCACCCTCTCCCTCAAAGGCTTCTGACACAAGACTTTGATCAGTAAATAATAGCTGTAGATCAGGCAGCTACTAGTTACTCATGTCGACCAGCGCTGGAAGCCTTTGAGGGAGCGGAAGAAGAACGGCCTCTAGTACACTACTAGTAATTTTATATGATCGATCTGCTCAAGTTGGTGATCATAATGTTTCCCATAGAAGCCTCTAACCTCTACTACTCTGTCGTCATGCAGGCAGGTCGAAACACCTGGTTCACCCTCTCCCGCAAAGACTTCCGACACTAGCTATAGATGAATCATCAGTCGACCCGCAAAGGTCTTCTAACGGTCTTCAGACTATTGTTGGAAGCCGTTGAGGGAGAGGAAGAAGCAACTGTCTATATGTATGCATAAAAAAATTCCCCCTCCCCCCCCCGGGGGAACTTGATCTTCTTTGGACGCCTGCCCGGGATCAACGAAGGACATCATGGGTAGTACTACACTGGCAGCTGCTTTGTCTACTTGCAAGCCCCTGATTATCGGTTTGTCTCCTATAGGCTCATTACTGATCATTAATCCCGGCATGCAGCGTGCTTCAATAATTTTACTCTACCGGCGTTGTACAAGCTACTGAACTTAAATGTAAGAAATATTTATGCAGGGTCACATATTGAGCACCGCTGCGGATGCTCTAAATAGCACAGTCTCATTCTCGGGGAACGTGGCAAGAACAACGTCTTATACTGCATCTAAGATTATAAATCGGTTGCTTGCAGGAAGAAGAAGATCACATTGGAGTAAAGAGAGAGAGAGAGAGAGAGAGAGAGAGATAGATAGTGCGCGGGGTAGATGCACGCATCTGAAAGTCAGCCAAGTGTGTGCAGAAGAGCGAGCGGCGATGGACATTTGTATTTGCAGAGGAATAGTAGGCGGGTGGCACGCGACTGACATCTGGGCGCTGCTGGTTGGCACGTCGACGATGCAGTCTGATTTTTTGCTTAAAAGCATAAATGTGTAGTGTAAAGCCTCAAGGTGGGGACATTCTCAAACTAAGCGGCCTAAGAGCAGCTCCAGCGGTGCTTAGTATGTGATACTGCACATTAAATTTGGATGAAGAAACGTCAGAACATGCTCGTTCGAGAAATGGTTCAAATGGTTTTCGCGCAGCATTTTAGCACAGTTTCTTGAGGCTGGTAAAGGGTACGGCAAAGCCCAACACTTGCCAGAGAAGAGTGTAATAAACACGATATGACTTGTGGTCCCTATTTCTCACTGGCCAATCGGAACGAATGGTCCAGATGGGTTGCTATTAGTGATCTCCAGTGTTTGTGGGTATACTGTTTTTTATATTTCTTAGGGGTATATTAAAACTCATTTTTCCCATCAGGTTAGGTTTTGGGTATAAAACATTATAATTTTTGGTAGATGGGTAGGGTGTGGGTAATTTCTATGAATTTGCCCAGGGTTGGGGTAAGAAAATAAGTATATACTTTTAGATTATTTAGTAAGAATTTAAAAAGTTCACACTTTGAAATTATTAGGAAAATTTTAAAATATAATGGTATTGAAATCCATTGTATTTGAAATGGATAAACCCTCAACCCAATGAAACCAATAGGATATAATTTTTTCAGATGGATATACTATGGGTATACTCTTCAGTAGTGAATATTAATTTTAAGAAAATATGTTAGGCTAAAAGATATACCCTTCCCATGCCCCGTGAATATATGTAAATAAAAGATATACCCGCACAACACTGGTAATCTCCTACCTATTTGCAGTCCCAGTTTCAGGGGTGCGGTTTGAAAATATAAATAACTAAACTTGGATGTGAGAAATATTTTTGTGTAGGCACATATTGAGCACTGCTGGAGCTGCTTAAGATGAGGCACAAGTCAAGTCGAGCCTCAGGGTTCTTATCAGTGTTGTGCTTGTAAATCCAGTGTAAGTGTAAATGATTTACACTTACCTGTCAATTTTTTTTACACTTACACTTATTCTGTTGCAGTGAATATATATATTTTTACACTCACATGAGGCCAGTATAAATATTTGTCACATACACTTACATGGCCCTCTGTAAATGTCTTGGGACGTGTAAATGTAAATACTAAAATTATTTGTAAAGTCACCCTGTCTTTGGGCCTCCTTTCACCCAAACCCTTCTTTCAGGGGTACCCATAAAGTAAGAAAATGCATTAGATCTGGGAATGAAATGCTGAAAAGACTAATTATAGTGGCTTTACAAGTAGGAGCAGTAATGGAGGCGCTAAGAAAAATGGGAGACAGGTTGAAACTCAGTTCACCACAAAAACTGAGGTCCCCCCACCCTTGAATGCTGATGTTTTTATTTTTTTGAATCTCCTCAAGTAAAAATTACATTTTTTATATTGTTATGTATTTACATTGTTTTACAGAGCCATGTAAAATCATATAAATATAAATATATTTACATTTACATTTTTTTATCGGACTATGTAAAACTTTATGAATGAATTTATTTTTACACTTACACAAATGTAAAAAAAATTTATACACGTACACTTGCATGGAGTGTAAATAAATTTCATTATGGGATTTACACTTACATAGAGTGTAAGTTCCAAACCATTTACACACACAACACTGGTTCTTACATGTGCTGCTTAAAAGTGTGAGGCATCTAATGCGCATGAGTAGTGTAATATTTCGCATTCTCGAGGAGTAGGTAGGTGTAGGTTCCCTCCTTTTTTTTAGGTGAGATCTTGATATTAATCTAGGTGTTTGTTTTGTTTTAGGATCAAACATTATCAAACCCAAACTATGGGATTGATCCTTTGCTAGAGAGTATTGATGCCATCAAAAACCTTTTGACAAGGTGATGTGCACAATTGTGGTTTTACAATTTTCAAACCAACAAAACTGAAGTCATTGAAATTTAGAATGATTTTCATCATTGAAAACTCATTTAAATCATAAAATTGGTTTCCTCAGTTAATCAATTTACTTCATCATATTTTCCCTTTTACATAACTTGGTGAAACACTAGTAAAAGCACACTAAGGTGGACTCAAAGTGACATTTTATAATTTCTTTTTAAAAAAATTAAATTCAACAAATTGGTTCAAATCATGTTAACTTAACATATTTTTTTACACTTTGGAGTTCATACCACCATTGTTTAAACTTTTTCAAACACATTAATAAAAGACTAATTTTGAAAAACATCAATTTAAATATCAAAATGGACTTTGTTATAAGATATGGCTATTAATCTTATGGCGAAGTAAAATTTAATGTTTAGATTGATTTTTCAAGCACAATTTTTAATGATTGTGTTAAAAATGGTTTAAAGTATGGTGGTATGAACTCAAATATGTAATTCCACAAACATTTCATGAGATACAATTTCATATTCATAATTTTGCATATTCATTTTTTGGATTGTGATAATCCATTTAAAGTTATTCTAAGGTGGACCTTTTAATACTTTTTTTGTGTTTTTTAATTATTGAAAGATTTCATGTGTTAGCTTAACATACGTGAGTTCTTTTTTGTGATATCCAATAAAATATAAATTATATGCAACAATGATTAAAAACTTGCCACAATGGCAATTCATTTCATCCAAGGTAATACATTACAATTACCCATGCATGGGGAATTTGAACTAATCAATGCCTCTTCATCAAATTTGTCATTTTGATTAACCCTTTCACATCCCAAACTTTAACACTTGGACCAATAAAGAGTCATAGTCACACTTGCATCACATTTTGGCCAATAACACGAGCCAAATTTCAACCAATCAATGGCTCATCATCCTATTGGCCCATTTTTTCACCTTTTCATATTTCAAACATTTAACACTTGGGCTAGTGATATTTGAATTAACATCTATTGGGTTTTTTTGGGAAACTTATGTCTTTTAAAATCATGCAAATGTCAAAATTTTCAATGTTTTATCTTTTAGAGTTTGAAAATGACTTCACTTGGGCTAACAAAAGGCCATTACACTAGAAAAATTCTTGTCCTATGCAACCACTTCTTAAACAACTAATGGTCTTTAACAATTAAAAATTCAACTATAATCCATATTTGTAACTATTTAGTTTATGTGACAACATGTGTAGTTGCAATTTAGTGGTTTCTATAATTGATGATGAATGGAATGGATGTTTAGCATAATGTGGGCATGTAGTCAATTTTATGTACACTCAAGCTAAAGATTTACAATTGTTAAAATGAATAACCAACAACAATAACTATGATATGATGCAACATATGACATTATGATATGCATATGTATATATTTGATTAAAGTTCAAATTTCCTTTGAATTTGAATCATGAGTAATATCAAACTTCTTCCTTCTAAGTTCTATTGGTGGTTTGAAGTTCATTAACTGAGAAGTGATTTACATTTACAAAAGTCACATTGAAATTTGAAATAATGGATGTTCTATTTACAAAATTTCATAAATCTTCTTGTAAAATACTAAAGGTATAATTATTAATACAATTATATATGGGTAGTGCATAGAACATTACATGGAGCCAAAGGAACATGTATCACATGTACAAAAATTATGAAATGGGATTAAAATGCATCATTAAAATTTGAAAAGTTGTTTGATATTACCCATATGCCTATACAATCAGATTATTGAATAAAATGTCTTCCAACAAAGAGAATCCTATTTTGTTGCTTGATTTTTGAATTATGGGTTCATTAATTTCATGCAATTTACATGGTTCAAAAATCAATGGGATTTCTCATGGATGAAATATATTTCATCTTTTGGATTTGTTCACATAGTCACATATGTATTACATTTTGATGAATTTAGACTTTAATCATATATGTGAATACAATTTGTGACTAACACAAGTTTAGATGAAAAATTTGATGAAAAAAAAACATGTCATCCATTACTGATGGTACAATTGACAACCAAGTTGCTTTTGCAACTATATTTGCAACTATACATAAATGATGAAATGACATGTGGCATCTTTGTTATTGCAATTCAAAATGTACATTTGTTAATTTATTGGCTAGTAGGTAGATTAGGTAGTTAACTAATCTAGGGAGGTCTAGTATGTTAGGTAGTGATGAAGGAGGATGTATTAAAAGGTTAAGCAAGATTAGGTAGGTTTAATAAAATAGGTTAGGGTGGGCACCTATTACCTACCCACCTTGTTTTTACTTAGATAAATAGGTAGGCAATTTACCGAGGTAAATAAGGCATCTACTTGAATATCTAGGTAAGTACATATAGGCCATCTACCTAGGAAGGTAATGTGTAAGTAGGTCATCTACTTAAATAAATGCATAGGTATGTAGGTAGGCCATCTATTTAGGTAGGTAGGTGATTAGGTAGGTCATCTACTTAGGTAAGTAGGTAGGTAGGTAAGCCACCTACCCAAGTAGGTAGGCCATTTACCTGACTAAGTAGCTAGGTAATTTGGTAGGTATATACATAGACCATTAACCCAAATAAATACGTTGGTGGGGAAACAATTTATGTACTTAAACACCTATGTAGGTAATTAAGTATGGCCTACTTAAATAATTTTATAGATAGGTATGTGACCCATGTATTTAAATATGTAACTATTACAAAATGTGGGTGCAATTCATTAGTCCTTGTTCATTGGGCCAGTGAATTCACTATTTCCCCACTAGGTCCCATTCACTATGACCAATGAATTCATTCAACATCAAGTGAAATCACTTAGTGTACAAGGACACCTTTTGTCGTAGTGGAAAGTAACTAGGTAAGCAAGTGCATAGGTTTATGCATATACCATCTACCTAGGTAGGTAGGTATGTTAACCATCTATTTGGGTAGGTAAATTAATAGGTAAACCCTTTCGTAAGTATGTAAATAGGTGGATAGGTAGGATGTAGGTAGAATATTTACTTGGTCCAAGTAGGTCATATATGTGGGTAGGTAGATTATTTACTTGGTCCAGGCAGGCCATTCATGTAGGTAGGTAAATCATCTACTTAGGCAAGCCCATCCTTGGATGCCCCCATTGGGAATGTCACACCTTGATTTTCCTAGATTCATTGAACTTTGAAAAATCATAAGAAACATTTGAATAAACACTTTCATAAATTTTTTCAATGAATATATTTATTAGGTTCCATAGATTTTGAAATTTCAATAATATCATGAATGTTGGATATTTTGATGTTCTTAATCATTATATTTTAAGAAAAATTTAAGAACATAATGTTGGATCCTTTCTTTGAACTTTTTGGTTAGGAACACATAATTGAAACATGATTTAAAATTTTAAACTTAAGGTAATTTGGAAGTCATTCTATTTTTATGTTTTTATTAGGCAATTAATTGAGTAAATATAATTTAGTTATGAATTTCCAAAATTAAGGTTACTAATTTTTGAAAGGACCATTTTAATTAGGAATACAAAATTTTTAAAATTTCCAATTTTTTAATTTCAAAATAAACTTAAAGCCATATATCAGTGCATGCAATTAATAAACATGAGAAAAACAAATGTATTATTGGGTAAACATTTGAAATAAAGGGCCTAGGAAAATGATTTGGCAATTTTTGGTTCTTTGACCATTCCTTGAGGTGGTTTTTTAATGATGCCATCGGAGGATGGGTTCACCCACTTACCAACCTATAAGCTACCTACATATTTACCTACCTTTTTCACTACCTATGTGATTATAGTGTATGTAATAAGATGTGAAATAAATAAATTAACAAAGTTTATCACCTTATAATTGTTGGTGCAATGGTTTAAAACTTTGTTTATCCTCATGGAGGTGAAAAGTTCAAGTCTTTATATTGCACCCAAGAGTTAACTTAGGTTAAATTAGGTTGGATAAGCTAGAATATATATGCAATTTTGATGTACCTACTTGTTATTTTACTTAGGTAGATAGGCATAGGAAGCTAAGGTAGGTTAGGGCATTCTGTATCATGGAACTATCCATAATGTAATTGCAAATTTATTCACAAATGTAGTCATAAATGTAGTTGCAAAGTCAAGTTGCACATACACTACATAAAGTTCATGTCATATTCATGTTCATCCATGGTAATGGATGAGAAAATGGATTACAATCATAAGATTTTGTGACTTCCATGCCATGTGGTGTCTAAATTATGACTAATTGTTCAATGGCACTTGTTTTAAGTGAGTAGAACATTTTGTAGTCATCTATGTTTGTCACAATTGGGTTTTTGTTGCACATTGAATCATTACTTTTCACATTTCTTTTGGTGATATTGCCTTTCAACAAATGTTGAACATGATATTTTTACTAGTGGTGGTTTTTTCAAATCATTTTGCACATCCAACCACTTGAGCACATCCTTTAGCACAAACCAACATATGAAGAAGGTGAAGATATTGAGTTTTGGGTGTTTCAACTTGTACAACTTTAATGACTTTTTGGAAAATATTTTTTTGAAAGCTCCTAGGTTTGATTATTGTGACCATGGACCCATAGGAATATAAAACTCGGTGACATCATCTATTATGACCTCCTGTTTCAATTGTCTTGAAAGTCTCTCAACACCACAAATCAATCTATTTCATTATAGTTTTCACACACCCAATCCCAAACAATGTTGTTTTTTTTACCATTCCCCATGTTTGGGTCCTAATTAATGTGTAAGAAGTTGCAACAAAAATTTCATTCTTCTTTAACAACAATTTGTTTTCATTTGCATGCTTTGGAAATTTATGAACTTGGAACCACAAGAGTTGCAAATGTTAGTGGTGCCATCAATGCTTGGGCAATGTGAAGGTTTGTCATGAATTTATTATGATGATTGATTTATTGCTCTTATATCATGTGACAATTTTTTAGGAAAGAGAGATTTTTGTTGGGGTTGGTTAAACTTTTAGAAGCTAGAATGAACAATGGGGCTAGTGAAATAATCATTAATTGTTAAGTCAATAGGTTTTGTGTATTTTAATGGAAATTATTTAAAGCAATACCAATCTCATCTTACTACTTGCCTAGTAAAAACATGAAGTATTACCAGCCACATACCAATACTTGCATGGTAGGAACTTAATGTAATACCAATTTAATATGAGGTACTTAATGTATACCTATTACAAACCAACCAAACATGAACCTTGGACCCTAAAACTAAGATGAGGTTAGAATGAAAGTTTCAAAAAAATCTCATAGCATTAACATGTTGGGTATGAAATTTGTTACCATGTGATTTAATATTCAAACTAAGCCAATATGATTTAGTTTTTAAAAATCACAAATCAATTTTCACATTGCATTTGTGAGCAATGTTTAGACCTTATAGGGATCCACCTTTTTCATTGCACCCATGTTGGGTATGAAATTTGTTACCATGTGATCTAATATTCAAACTAAGCCAATACGATTTAGTTTTTAAAAATCACAAATCAATTTTCACATTGCATTTGTGGGCAATGTTTAGACCTTATAGGGATCCACCTTCTTCATTGCACCCATGTTGGTTAAAGGATGGCTTCCTATGATGTATAAGATGTGTTTGCATCTATCACAAAGGATGTGGGATTTCACATTTTATGTGAGCAAACTCATGTTCTTTCATTGCTTGCCTTTTAGTTTTTGCATTAGTGGATCGACATTGTGGTTTCAATGGATGGTGTTGGGACATTGCCTAACATTATCATCATTGACCCCATTTGAACAAATTTGATTTCGCAGGTGGCTCTATCTCATGGGATTGTCACAACAATTGTGGCTCAAACTAAGGATGACCTTTATCACCATTGATACACAACGTACATGTTTTTCCCTTTAGCCATTGAGGTTTTTGAGTGTTTGCATTAGCAACTTGACAATTTTTTTCATTGATGTGCCAATATGACATGAAGAACAAAAGGCACTAAAAGCCTTTGTCTTCTAGTTTTGTGTTTATTTTATAAACAAAAGATGTCAACGACATTGTAACAAACATAGGCAACCTCTATTTCAAGTCATGTTATTATTATAAGTGAGGGTTATTTTAGGCTAGACGTTCTTTCAAATATTCCTCCCTTCTCTGTATCTCCTTATTTGATATGCTTTTTGTGAAAGGGGAGGGGGAAGGGTCGGTATTTGATTTGTTCCCACTCCCCTAGTGATCCACCCTCTTTGAAGGTTTTTATTGGTTGCCAACTTGAGTCCTTCCATCATGTCCCTTTTTCTCCCCCTCTTTTGGGTGCTTTATTTTATTGAGGATTGGCAGGTTTTCATCACTATCAACTGGTATGTTCCATACATCCATACCCACACAACACTGGACAGGAGTCAGGACCTTGCAATGATTAAATTACTGTAGATAATCAGAGGAGTGGAGTTTTATTCCCTTATATATAAAAGCTTTGAGGCATAAGCTGATTCAGGTGAGTAGAATTCACCACAGTATTGCTGGTTAAATTTGAGCAAATGAGACCCAGCTGCCCAAAGGCTACACGAAAAAGGCATCTCCGGTCTTATCCCCAAAGGAGTGTAAGCATAACAGGATTGCGAATCTGGGTTGGAGTTTGTCATCCGTGCACTAGCCCAATCCTTGTTGGTCTGGTGTACTCCAAACATCCTCCACCATTCATGCTTATGGAGTGTCAGACATAAATTTGCTGGGCCATGCCTTTAGGCAAGTTCTCTGCAACCAAGTACTTGGGTCTACCATACCTTAATGCTACAAGTAGCTTGAACTTCATGATGAAAAATAGGTGATCTTCAAGCACACCCACAAAAAGTACCTCAAGGTTAGTTCACACTGAGGTAGCAGTTGCTATAACATGAGAACAATATATCCTGCATTCAAACATTCAAATACCAACAAGACTGTGGCCAGAGTGAACCACATGAACACACACACACTACCACGGATGGATGATGCATGGACATGACATTTTTCTCATTGGGTTCTTGTTCCCCTTAGCTGAGGGTTCTAAAAAGTGAGCGGGGGTTCTAAAATTGATGTTCATTCAACTGGATGGCCTCAATTCAGCAGTGGGGTGTTCATGGGTTCTGGGCATGGTGTGAGACTTGGGAGTCCAAAGACATTCTCATCATGGACCTGTGGCGGTTGCTCTATATTACTAATGATATAGAGCAACTGCCACAAACAAGCCCTACCAAGACCACATTGGTAGGTTTTCAATAGTAAGTGTGCCTCACAGGTACTCCCCTACTAATGTTGTAGATAGTATAGTGGTATCCTAATTGGGTGGAAAATTTGACTTCAAATTCTCGAAGGTTGAATGGCATACTCTGGATTATGGGCTTCTCTTGAAGAAAACTTTTAACAAAAAACTTTGGCCCTCAGCAAAGTTGGTGCAATTGAGTTATTAATTGGATCAAATTAAATAAACCCTGAGATTCAACACCCAATTGGGTCAAATTAAAGTGGGGAGTTAACTTTGAACCCAGTAATGCAGTTGCTATCCTACTCCAACCTTTCAGGCCCCCACAGCGCCAGGTAAATTGATTTATCATGCAGCTTCACTCGTTCGCTGACTAGAATGTGGATGCCTAGCTATTGTAACGATTTATTAGAGTTATCAGTAAAAGTCACCCTCTCTTCACCCTGTCTTTAGGCGTGCTTTCACCCTCTATACCCTCTTTCAGTGGTATCTGCAAAGTAATAAAATTTTATTAAATCTCAGTGTGAAACAGCATTTAAATCCACAAGGTTCGAGACTAATTATGGTAGGTGTATAGGTAGGAGCGATGAAAATATATGTAGCAGCAGTGGAGGCGCTCAGGAAAAAGGAAAGACAGGATGAAACTCAGTTTACCACCAAAATTGCTAGAAAAACTAATTTGGGTCCCAGTTATTTCGTTTCATGAAATTTTCATTCCCAGTCATGATGCCCTACTATGCTGAAACGAAACGTTCTCGGCCCCTAATCGCAAGACTTTATGTATAACTCTAATGCTTATAATTTTTTCTACAACTCTAGGATACAGTATTGCTGCATTGAACCATAGCCTATAGGCATTCCACGAAGCCTAGACTTTCACAACTTTGAATGATGGATTTGCACTGTGTATTTATTTGCACCATCCACAGAGAGTTATGTATAAGAGAAGTTTAGGGCTAGAGGCCCTTCCTTGTTTTGAGGTGCCTAGGCATGAGGGCAGTAGCCCAAGTGACGGGCACTGGAAAACAAGGAAGGGCCAAACGATTACAAATAACCCAGATCAAGATTGAGCATACTTCACCAGTCCCAGCAGGGTCTTCCCTCGCTTCTGCTGCTTGGACTTCCCCCTGCCCAACATGACTCATGGCACTTGTTACAGATTCTTTCATTTAACTTGGAGGTCTTTCATGAAGGGTCAAGGGATTAGGTCTTAGGGTTTAGTGTTTACTTATTTCATATGGAGAATGCTGGATCACATGAACTAGAAAACCTAGTGCATGCAAATTCATTTGATGAAGATAGTTGGGTGTCATTTCATCCGGAGAATGTATCTCTTCCAGCCAAAAAACCCAGATCAACATAGTTGGACATGTCTATCATATTAGAATCCATTGCACTACAGAAGGCTGGGCTAAACCCTGAATTGACATTGGCAGCAAAAGAGTTCCAATCCAACAAAAATGGACCAGCCTCTACAAACATGCCCAAACATCATGCAAAAACGTCAGAAATTTGAAAATCCAGCAAAGTAGAGTTGTAGAGTACTTCAAGCTGAATCTTTGGGAGAAAAAAAGATTCTCACCCCAAGATTGAAAAGGACTTCTTATTGTGTGATCAATTTATTGTGTGGTCAATAGAAGGCTTTATGGTGGAGGGGGAGGTGTGTGTGCAATGGAAGGGGCCATGGGGAATTTGTTTTACTCTTTTAAAAAAAAAACACACTCATTATTACAAACTGTGAGTGCAGTTTACTGGTCCTTGTTTACTGGACCAGTGAACTCATTACATCCTCACTAGGTTTTATTCAGTGAGACTAATGAATTCACTCAAAATTCAATGAAATCATTTAAAGTACACACATGCATTTTGTTGTAATGACTATTTGTGGTTCATTCTCTTGTGGTTTTTGCCTCAGCATAGGAAACCCTTTTTTCATGTGTAAAGGCTTCTCCACTTTTCCCTTTGGTTACCCAAGAAAACCTTTTCTAAAAGCAAACTCTGTCTTCTTCTATCCCTTTATTCCCCCCCCTTCCCCTTCCCAGCAAGCACATAGGGAGTTTCCAAAGGAGATACATTTGTTGGCTTTTTTGAGCTCCTTATTATCTTGCACTTCTTAAGAGCACTTTGCATGTTTGTACTTTTTGGCATGATTTGAGCATGTCTTGGATCCTGACGTTCCTTTTGCTTCTTTTGACGTGAAAACTGCAAGCATGCGTTTCCTGAGTAGTCATAGCTTTAATACACTAGAGCACTGCAGCTTCTGGATGGTCAGGGTAGCTTTCTTTTTTCAATTTTTCCCATTGGATACAAAATAGAAGGAAAGAAGTGCCAGGAGGGATGGCTAAGAACTCTGGTGCCTGCCAGGGTACATGCTCAAATGTTTAGGGTTTAGGAATCCAGGTTTTCTAGACAACATCAGGGGGCTCTATACCAGGGTCTATATCCAGGTTAGTGGATCTGAACAGGTGGGTTATCACAAAGGAGACCGACTACCCCTGGAGGACTCTACCAGGTTCTCTATCTGGGTTTGTGGATCCAAACAGGTGGGGCATTGAAAACGAGACCACCCAAGACTCTACCAAGTTCTCTATATCAGGGTTTGTGAATGCAACCAGTGGGAAAGAAGAGACCATTGGTGGATCCTGAGCACTTTTCACAAACAAGAGGAAAACCCTCTTCAAAACACAACCAACCATGCACACAAAAGGCAAAGAGTTTTATAAATATAACCTTGGCCATGGCTTAGAGGATTGATTGTTGTAGTGATTCAAGTGTTACTAGTAATGATTCAAGAGTTTTGGGGAAAATTTGTTGTATATTTAAGATCTTGTTTTATCATATCTCTCTTTTTCAGTGGCCACTATCAACTTAAGTACTAACATATGAAAAGATATTGTGGAGAGATGGTGGATGGTATTGTCCTTTCAAGTGCAAGCACCCAATCTTGTTGCCAAGTCCTTTTTCTAGGCAACTATGCTACTTTAGTTAGATATGTGTGCTTTTTTAGTAAATCATGGCTTGAAATTCAAATGGAAATCAACAACATAATCTAGTAAAGCGTATGGGATGGAAATCTGAATTTCTATATTCAAACTCAAGTCCAGATGGATGCTTGTTTTAAAAAAGTAACCATTGAACTGCCAATGTGACACCAATCCTTTTTAATAGAACTCTTCCAAACCCACACTGTGAAGGCTAATAAGAGGTGAAAAAACCACACAACCCTGGTTTAAACCTTTTATTGGTACCATTCCAACAAGAGAACACCTAGGGCACAGGAAAAAATGTTCCCAATAACTTGAAACATTCCGGGTTTTGCCAACAGCCATCTGTGTATACACCATCCAAAGCTTTGACAATTATCTTTGCCCTTCTTGTAGTCCAAATCACTGCACAGCACCTACACATTAAGGGGCGCTCATTAGGGTTAGCTCTAAAGTCACCCTGTCTTCACCCTGTCTTTGGGCCTGCTTTCACCCGCCTATCCCTCTTTCAGTGGTATCCATAAAGTAAGAACATTTTATCATATCTCAGTATGAAATGCTGAAACTAGTTTGGGTCCCAGTTATTTTGTCTTGAAAAAATTTCATTTCCAGTCACGTTGTTTATGCCTTACTATGCCGAAATTGGCCATTCTTGCCCCTTAATCGCAGGACTTTACAGATAACTCTATTGTGACAATCCCAAGTTAGAACCAAAACAAAAGCAAAGAAGCATAATTTTGGGCAGTTCTGAAACATGCAATTGGTTTTGTTTGCTTGTCCAGGCTTTCCTAGTGTGCAGTCAGGTTCCAGCTCAAGTTCACATCCCAAGTTCACATCTGAGCATAAGGTGGTTCTAAGGCTGAGTTCAGTTCTGGTTCCTCCATAGTGTGGTACAAGCAATTCAGGGGACTCAGGAACCATACCTAGAACCGTCCCAAAACTTGGGATTGGCCAATACCAGTAAGCCCTTATCACCTGGATGAACTTTTTGATGTTCCCTTCAAATTCCATCCAACAATTGTCATACATAGAACTGATTTCTAGAATTGTTGCTCTCTAGCATCAACGATCAAGGCATCTGAACCACGCACCATGATGGATGATGATAAGTTTTTAGGAAAACAGTTTTCTGAACTGGGTTCCAGTTCACTAGCTAACTAACTATGGTGGTTTACCTCAGTTGCTGTTCTACTACCTACTAACAACTTACAAGCAGATTGTTAGTAGGTAGTAAAAACAGCCCTATGTATAAATCAGTGTCGTCCCCTTCTTGGTTTTTTGAATTAAGCTCCAGTCCCAGTTTTGAAACTTATTTAGTTTCTAATGGAACTTTTGGTCCCGTCCTAAGATTGGTTATTTGAATTTTTAAAACTTTCAGTTTCAGTCTTTTCTTAACAAAATTGGGGCTTTATATGAATTAAGAGTATGTCCAATTCCATTCCAATTACACACAATTAAACCTTTTTCCTTTTCTATTCTTTTTGTATAGCATTAGTTTGTTCAACTAATTCACAAAGTTCAACATAAAAAATTTATGTAATATTAATTATGGATAACCAATTAAAATTAATCACTTGAATTAAAAGAAGGTCAAGCTTTTATTTCTTTTTTGTGAAAAGTTGGATTTATTTACCTCTAGAACCTAAACCTGTTAAAGAAGGACAACACCCCCAATTTGGGTTTTAGTTTTTAAACATTTAAAACATCAATTCCACCGTCCAATTAATTCCCAATGGTTGTTCTAAGAGAATGTTAAACTTTTGATCCGGATACCTTAGAAATGGACTTAAAACATGAAACTACCTTAAATCAAGAACGTGTCAACACTAGTATAAACCATGTACTCAGCTAATAATTATCTATTTTCATACCAATCTACCTACACATAGGATCTACTTCTTACAAAATGGGTTGCCAACGTGAAAATAGATCTTAACTCAGTTGAGGTTCATCCGCAACTAAGTCATAAGGTGCATTCAGTGGATGGTGCACTAGTGGGTGCTGGTTGGCCACAGTGAACCAGCACCCACCAGTGCACCATCGGCTGGATGCCTGTTATTACTCAGTTATGGATGAACTTCAACTGAGTTAATATTTGGTTTCACCTCGGTAACTAATTCTGTAAGAATAGGTAGATAGGAAAATAAGTAATTACTAGGTAAGTAGATGGTTAAAACATAGGTAAGGGCTGTTTTTACTACCTATCTAATAACAACCTGCTTGTGGGTTGCTGGTAGGCAAGGTAGAAAAAAAACCAACTGATGGTGGTTAGCTAATGCACTGGAACCCAACAGAAAACTGTGCATGTCTTTTAAGAGCTAGAATCAAACAAAATGAAACTAAAACTAACCACATTCTTACAATGTTCTTGAATGTGGAATGAAGGGCCATAAGCACACTAGGCCCCCCAAAAGTCATAGATGCAATTTTTTTGCATTTAATTTTTTATGTGCATCACAATTAAATTCTTCTTGATTGACTTAAATACATTTGACTATTCAGCATTTAAAAAAAATCTAACAGGCACTGAAGACTTAGTAATTTTAGAGTACATTTGGGACAAAATAATATCTATCACAAACTATGAAAAACTAAATGTATACTTCAAAAACTGGGTTGTGCCCACATGACATTTTTGGATGAAGTTTTGTGTGGTGAGTGATGTTGATATATAGATCAACTTAATCCAAGGCTATTCATAAGTTTATCAATTTTGGTTCATGGTTCATACAGACAATGTCCATTTTTGCCATTGCTGAGCATTAAGACATAATAATCTTTTTTTTTCATCAAAAATCCCATTATCATCTATAAATAAGAAAGAGATTGTATAAGTGAACTTTGTATTAGTTTTCACTTTACTTTGTTTGATAATGTTTTCTGAATCACAAACATGAAGCCTCCATGAATGTCAAAAACATGTGCGTTATATATTTTATGTACATTCATTTATTCAATTTTTTTTAGTTCAATCTTAGATCAAAATTTATTTTGACTTAAAATGAACTTTGAGTTCTAAACATTTGCCATGCATATTTTGAAATGACATTTTGCTAAAATTAACAATTGTTAAAAGGTTGTCACCGAGATTCAAACTTATTGTATATTGTGATAGTAGTTATACAACATCTTTTTATTGCCAAAGAGTCCACACCCATTGTGCTTTCACTCCAAGGCATGACAAATTCTTGATCAACTAGACCTTATCAAGTAAAATTTTCAACAAAAATAGTTCATTTGCATGTGGTCACAACACACCCTCATGGAACAACCATAAACACTGACTTGAAACAAAATGTGCCCATGGGTCCCAGAAGCCCTGTGGTAGACTTGCCTTTGAAAGACATTGTTTAGAACAATTTCCACCTAGTGGTCCATTTGCATTATGCATGATAGTGGTAGACATGTACTTCTTCACTATGCAATGCGGAAAAAAGTGCAGATAAAGGGGGTCAAAAGTTTTGAGCCTTTATATATGCACCCAAAAACAAATTTGCATGCATGTAGACAAGCAAATGGTCCACTTGCTAGACTCTTTGCATGTTGAAGGAAAGAAAAAGGAATTGCAATGGTACAAAAGCAAAATTCATTTTGTCCCATTGTCAATTTGCCTTGTCCCGGCATGGATTTTCTTCTTACAAAGAGGGATTTTTCATGGCACTATCTGACTTGATATATACATCACACAAGCAATGTATAATGACATTATGTAAACTCCCATATTCAAATTAAATTGAGAACCTTAGATAGAAATCTACCTAAGTTTGTACATACAATGCACTCTTTAGGTTTTAAGTAGGTACCTACCATAAACATAAGGGCAGGGACGAAAATTTCCCACCTTGTCAATTTGACCTCATAAGTAGGTTAAGTTTCAAATGGACATAACCATCCTTTCCCAAGCTTGTAGACATGTGTGTGAAGTTCACTAACAATCCAATCACTGTATGAGCTATCCCTATAGTGGATCTTCAATCTATCGATTTAGCATAAATATTAAATGGTGCTTGATCTCTAAGGAGCTCCTCAAAAGGAAGGAAACTGAAAGGACTAAAATTCATAAATATGGAAGACATGCCACTTAATGCAAGTGGGGTTCCATTGCCCATGATATGCACTAAGTTGGGTAAAAACACCTTTCATTGGACTACTTTGGCTATCATAGTCATAGTTTGTCTAGATTTTAAATAAACTTCATATGTAAATTCATATTGATATTAATATAGTCATTGTCTTAGATTATTCATGTTGAAAGAAAAGGGTAGTTGTAAGCTAAGGTGGACCATTTTATGTGTTACAATGGACATTTTTACTCAATGCATGTGTCATTTAAATGCTTATGGCAAAAATATAACAATAAAGTTATCAATTGGCACTTGAAACAATTTCATTATGAAAATATTTTCATAATTACTTTTTAAAAATTGCTCATTCACTTATAGTAATGGAAATTTGAAGTTCCAAAACATGGATTATTTGGCTAAATGGACACTAATTGAAATCCTATAAAATTAAGGTGTGGATATTGATGTCATTTCAAATGATATTTAATGATTAAATATGTGTTATACGTATTATACTATGAATTAACAAACCCATATGCATAAGAGACAAAAAACATAAGCTAGTGTCTAGTTATTGATTTTGAAATGGTTAGGATTGGACTTATTCTTCATAAGTTCATTTGAGTTGCACCTTTTTTTTAAAACTCAAATGTCAAGGCACATATTTTTGAAATATCTAGGTGAGTTCTTGTTCATATGGACCTTATTAATTCATTAATCACCACATGATCCACATTCAACAAATGATATTATAGTAGACTACGAATTTAATATGATTTCAAAATGAACTTGAATGGAATGTTGTATTTACTCAAAATAAACCACCTTAGCTTACATTACCTTTATAGTTCAATTTTATTAGAAACTATGGATGAATTCCACACACACATAGTTGTAATGGACTTTAAAAATAAGACACCGATGTTGTAGCACTTCACAAAGTTAAAACTCACAATATCGATACTCAAGTTATATGTATACATGTTATATTTGTGTCAATATGTATATATATTGAAATTACAACATCAAATAAGGTGTTTAAAAGCAAGATGCATGGAAACTTTACCAAATTTGCAAAATTTTAGATTTTTATATCTTGTGTGTATCATTGAACTATTATTGTTCTATTTTACCTTTTAAGATTCTAGCTTTTACATAAATTTTTTAACCAATCACATGTCTAACGATTTTTACAAGTGGATTTATAATTTTTTTGACTAAATGGTGTAAGCACAATAAAGTGAACCAACAAAGTACTTTGGTTGTCTACTTTTGAAATAGACAAAATGTAGCAACAAACCCATTATAAAATCGTTTTACATCAAAAAAAATTATTTGTATGATCAAAGACAAAATAAATTTTCACTTTTGTGCATTAATTTTCAAATTTCACATCACAAAGTTTTAGGTAGGTTTCCATGAATAGAAGTAGTTTTATGAAATCTATTTTTCATACATTGGTATTTTGTTTCAAGTATGTGTCAAATATGTTTTAACAAAGAGAAAGTAAAATATATTTTTGATGGGGGGTCATGGTTTGGGTTATTAAAAAGAACGTCTAAGAAAAAATGATTGCAAAAAGTAATTTTAGGTTTTCATAGTGTTTAGTTATATATTACAACTATGGTGTATTGGGTAAATGCAAACTATGGTGGTTCACTTTTGAATACTTTAAAACTCCCTACAAGTCCTTGGGAAATTTGTAAAAAATGTTCAAATGGATATGGTTGTTACTTTTAAAAATGTTATTGTTGTAATCTTTGGCTAGTAAATGTTCAATCATTTAAAAATTCTCACAATTGCACATCAACACTTACATTAACAAAAGCTAATGCCATTTTTCAATTTGGAAGTTCTAAAATGACAACCCACAAAGTCCACATAAATAACGCCTCAAGTAAAAATTCCAAAAGCATATGCTTTGGGACAAAAAAATTGAAAAACAAAGAAAAATTGTAGTTCATAAGGACTTATGAAAATATGGTCAAATTTTAACCATTCAAAAGTCCTTAACTATTAAATGGTTAATGTTTTCAAAAAAATTATTCCTCATTTGAATTTATCATCTCATAATACATCATATATTGAGTCCTAACAACAAATTTGGAACATGAATCAACATAAAAAATTTCATTTTGTGATGTTCTAGTCAAACAACCAGTCCATATTTTTTAATTTCAAAAGTCCATTACTTCTAGCAAATTATTTTTTAATCAACAAATAACCACATAGTTCTCTTTATAATAAACTTGTTAGTTTAAATCCAAGTCACAATTAGTAGATCTAAAGATATATAAATCACCATATGTATTTGAATGAAAGGTAACCAAAAACAATTGTTCATTTTGTTGCAAATGTGAGCCACTCAACCATGCATTCACCTTATTGTTATATATTTATAATTAAAATATTGAAATAATTGGGCATATTCACAATCTAGGTACCCAAAAAGATTGTCTAACAATTTTTTTTGCAAATGACTATTTTGGATTTTTATAATATTTATTACCTTATAATTATAGTGAATTATTATATGCCTTTAACTAGAATGGGTCTTGTTTTAAACTAATAAAAAGATCTAATAATAGATAGGTTACAATAAATTTATTCGTATAATCACCTTGTTGTCACCTTACATTTGGGTTTCCTTTCACCCCCTATCCTCTTTTTCAGGGTAAATGCAAGCTACGATGGTTCACTTTCATGATGAAACAATATTTTTTCCCCTGGGTACCTTTTATTCAAATGCATATGGTGATTAATGCATCCATAGATCTACTAATTGGGACTTGGATCTAAACTAATAACTTCATTATGAAAAGAATTGTGAGGTTATTTATTGATAAAAATTCATTTGTTAGTAGTAATGGACTTTTGAAGTCAAAAAACATGGATTGGTCGTCTAACTAAAACATCACAAAATGGAAAATTTTATATTTATTCACATTCCAAATTTGTTATTGGGACTCAATATATAATGTAATATAAGATGATAAACTCACATGAGGAATCTTTTTTTTAAAAACCTTAATTATTTAATAGTTAAGGACCTTTGAATGGTTAAAATTTGATCATATTTTCAAAAATCCATATGAGTTACAATTTTTGTTTTTTTTTCAATCTTTTTATCCCAAAAGCATATGCTTTTGAAAGTTTTAAATGGGACATTATTCCTATGGACTTTGTGGGTTTTCCTTTTAGGACTTCCAAATTAAAAAATGACATCAATTACATTAAATACAAGTTTTCACATAAATTTGGGAAGGTTTGTAGGTGATTGAACATGTATCAATCAAAAATTAAAATAATAACATTTTAAAAATTAACAACCATGTCCATTTGAATCATTTCAAAAAATCTTGTATGGACTTGTAGGGAGTGTTTTTTTTGCCAATATTGAGCCACCATAGCTTGCATCTACCTTTCATTGGTATCTGTAACGTAATGAAATTTTATTAAATCTTAGTATGAAATGTTAAAACTTAGCATTCATTGCACAAGGTTTGAGGGAATTTTAATAGTTATATAGGTAGGAACAATGAATATATATATATATAAAATAGTGGAGGCACTTAGGAAAAAGGAAAGACAAGATGAAACTCAATTTACCACCAAAATTGATGGTTTTATGAGTTTCAACCCCTATTGAAATTAATGCATTTCTTTGCAAAGAATTTTTGAATCTCACCCCGTGTATGGCCAAACTTAAGGTTCTAATGAAGTGTTTTCCTTACTTTATGGATGACTATAATATAAATGTCATTTTGAACCTCTTAAATAATTTTAATTTTTGTTTAAACTACAATTTTCATTTTAAAGGAGCCAAAAGGAATGCATTAAGTAATGTAATTGACTTCAATTTTGCTTCATGCATAAATAATGTTTACATTTATTTTTGGTATTTTTCATTAAATGCATTTGATTAGATCATACATGGCACAAGAATTTTGAAGCTTAAATAATTCATTACAAAAGGCTACAAGGAAAAAGATTATTTGTTTTACCATCCAATTGATTTTTTGTACCCATTAAACTTAAAATTTGTCAACTTGTCTATAAAAACTTATGTACTCATTTTTTTCATTTTTGGTTTTTTTACCAAAGTATTGATGCATAATTACATACACATGTGAAAAAACCACCACCATATGAATTTTAAAAAATATCGCACTTAAATTGATTCCATGTGTAGTTTCATAGATAACAACAATGAAGTCCTTAAGTTTTCTGTTCAAAAAATGGTACCCTAACCATGAATATGCCCAATAAGCATATATATATTTTTGCAAAATGTGAAAATCATGTATAAAATCATGCAATTGATTTCAATTTTTTTGTACAACAAAACAAAGTTTCCTTTTATGCAAAACAAATGTTCATTCATTAAAAGAAAACTAGCCTTTTGCAATTTCCATTTGTGACTAGATTGTTATCATAAATGACACAAATAATCAAAATTCCATTAGTTGTATAAGTCTAGTCACAAGCAACAAATTGTAATAAATGTTGATCTCAACATGATGTTTACATAGTCCAAGGATAAAATATATACTCAATGAGTATGTTTTCATATGTTAACAAATTGTATACCCTTCGAAGTTTTTTTTTTACTAGCAAAATTATGCCAAAAAGAAAAAATCAAAATCAAAAAACTCAAAAATGAAATTTTTTAAAGCTTTTCAATTGCCTAGACCTTGAAGTGAGAAAAAATAAAATAGAAAATCGCCATATTCTTATATTTGATTTCCTTTGTGGAGCCAAAATATATTGAAGGATGATTAAAGACTCATACTTCATATTTGGTTTATAGCAAAATTTGGTTAAATTTTCCTAAAGAAGATTGCCATTTTGCCACATTGTTTTATGGATGGTGGCCACTATGGCTCCAAAAACCATTGCTATTAAAAACATTGACCCCTTGCCACATTGGTAATGTTTTGCAACTATCTACCAATATTTTCAATTAAAATGGTGGCCATTTGCTAATTTCCCATATGGTAAAACTATAAAAATTTGAAAATTTGAATTTAGAACAAATTTTTTTATCCTCTTTATCCATTTTTTATGGTCCAAGATATTTACACATGTGTAAATTGAAAATTTCCATGTGGCATCATTATTGAATAAGTAGGTAGGTAGAAAAGTACACATAATTAGTTAAATAAATAAAGAGGCCTAGGGTAGGTAAGTAAATATTTTAAGGATGTAAGTAGGTAGGTAGTCCTAGGCTAGGTAAGTATGTCTAAGTTTTTAAACTTTTTCAAAAGGATCTTAATTTTTTGTTGGGGACGAACCTTTTTGATTAGCTCATTCCAAATGGCACATATGCTTTGAATGCTTATAGAGTAGGCCATCCTTCCTTAGTTATATAGTTGATAAAATTGAAGTTGTGCACAAAAGATATGCAATAAATTTTATTATAAAAGAAACACTTCAACACTAAATCCCATATCATTTGTCTCGTATGAGAACATTATGCCATATCCCCACAATAATACTTACACATTTAACTAAGATACCTACCTAGTTTGGCTAGGCTTTACTTACTTATTTACATACCTACCTAACTAGATTATCTATTGAGGCAATCTACCTAAACCTTAAATGGTCAAAAATATATAGAAAGTCAAACTAACAATTTGACCCTTGAACATTAAAACCCAACAATTAGGAGTCAAATGACCTCCAAATTGATCATGTGATATGGCATTGGAAGGTCTTTTCAAGGGCTACAACTTTTCCTTTGAAAACTCCTCAATCAAAGCTTGTATGCAAAAGTTACAAGCTCACAATTTTGTGAGATTCATAACTTCACAAAATCAAAAAAAATTGGGATTCCTTCCCAAAAGTTGTGGTATTTTTTGTCACTTTGATGCAACCCTATTATTGGTAATGGGGTATAGTAATATAAATGAAGCATAGGTGATGATTGCTCTCCAAGTTTGGGTCATGGTGTCTCTTGTGAGTTTGGTTCACTCATGGTTCATTCATGCACCATTTTGGCTTTAATTTGCACTATCACATTTTGTCTTGGTTTGTGTAACACTAGACAAAAATTGTAGGTTAATGATTACATTTATGATTGAATTTTAGTTGCATTGGACCTCTACAACTATAAATAAACATAGTCACTAAAAACAAGTGGCATAAGACATACAATTGCAATAGACACGACATGGTGGTGTAGTCGCATCAATAGTCACAAACCCTTACAACTACCAATGATTTTATCATCCACTGCCATGGATGATCATATGTATAATATGGAAACAAGTTTGTGATTGCAATAGCAAATACTTGTGCAACTAGATTTGCAACTACAACATGCACAATTGCATGAAGCTAGTTCTTCAATATAAGGTGTAATAGAATCAGCCATGTGGTGGTCTTGTGGGCATTTGTAACTATTAGATAGAAATTGTCTAACGAATGATGCACATTTATTAATATGCACTTGGAAATTTTCCAAATGCCACATGGATTTATGTAATTGTAATAACATTAACATATTTTAACCAAATGGCAAAATGTGATTTATTAGATCAAACTAGGATTACTCATAGATGATGTGTAATATTTGCCATATTTGGACACATAACAGCAAGACACCATTTGCCAAAAGAATCAAATTAATACAAATGTAATAGATTAATTCCATTGTGTATGATTGTGTGTACATGTGGCAAGTCACCATTTGCTAAAAAGATTAAATTATTATAAATGTAATTAAATTATTGCCCCATGGTGTGTTGAGAATGCATTGTATGATTTAAAATGGAATCACACATGTGACTAGCAATTGCATATTTAGTTGTGGGTGTCACTAACACTTTGACTACATTAATTATAGGATAGTTGCATGTTGAATTGTTAGGGCCGCTACATTATTGACTATGTTAATTGCAAGATAGTTGCATAGTAGGTTGTTAATACCATTTTATATTTAACTTTAGTAGTTGCAAATGCTACTTGCAAGGCAAAACAAACATTTGCATAACACAAAAATATTATAAAACAAGTAAAATGGTACTCCTATAGCAAATCAATCATATTTTCCACAAAACTGAAACATTATAAAATGAGGATAAGCGAACAACTTACAAAATTTCCATTATATCATGCAATGTACACAATGTCCTAAACTGTTCATGGATACTCAAACTACCCACTGAAGTTGTAAAAGGACAAGTACTTAAATAGTTTTTTGCATGATTGCATTTTCCCACAATGTGAATGGACCTTGCATTGACTTTAACAATAATTGTGCAAGCTCATCCTTAAAATTGAGGAATGATTCCCTTAAGACCTTAACTTATAGTATCCAATGGAACCTTTTAAAAGTTCACTAACTTTCTAAAGAATTCTACCAACTAAACTTTTTATAAGTTTTTATTAAATAACCTTCTAGAAACCTTTGCCTACCACATTTTGTATAAACTTCTATTTATTATTCTTCTAGAAGCTTTTGCCAACTTTGTTTTAATTTTTGCTAATTATTCATCTAGAAATTTCTATTGATTATTCTTCAAAAAACATCTTCTAAAAGCTTCCATTAGTTCTACATCTTTTAAAAGCTTTTATGCATATTCCTCAAAGATCTTTTTAGAAACTTTATAGCATAATCTTCAAAGATCTTTCTAAAGACTTAAAAAAATAATTTATATGGTCCAATGTCTATAACATTACCTTCACTTTGTCCATGTTTACAACATCGAAGTAATATCATAGGTTTTCCCAATGTCATTACTAGCGTTGTTTTTTGCAATGTAAAACTTTATAAGAACATGTAAGAAATGGTAGATTGCTTTTTGTCTTTATAAGTTCAAACTACAAACTAACTACAAATGGCAAAGCCTTTCACAAAAACTCACAACTAGTGTTTATTTTAGGAATTCTTGTTTGTAACCAAAGTGGCTATCATCAACATTTTTTTGTGGCAAAATTTTTCAATTTGCTTTGAAAAATTCAAAAAATTCACTATGTTCCTACACATTGTTCAACCAAATAGCCAAGATATAAAAGGATTTTATTAAATTTCTACTTTTATAGTTGGTGTATAACCAAACATGGCTACATCTCCTTGTGGACAATCACCAATGTGGCAACATCACAAAATTGAAAAAACGCACAAGGTTGCATCCATAAAGCAAAAAAAATGGCAATCATCCCTAGAAGGGTTTTTGGAAGATTTAGCCAATTTTAATTATTAAAAAAATGAAATATAAATCTTTAATCATTTAAAATTATATTTTGGCTACATGTTGGAAACCAAGTATAGGAAATTGGTAATTTTTAATATTTTTTTCTCACCTCTAGTGATTAAAAGCTTCTAAAAGTGCTTAATTTTTATTTTTGAATTTTTGAATTTCATCTTTTAACCAAATTTTGATAATTTGAAAAAGGATGTTCACAAGTCCAAGAAATTTGAGGCAAGCTTTGGGCTCCAAACTATAAATTGTAACCTCATAGTGCACATAGTCCCTTTAAAACCTCAAAATCTCAAAGAAAAAATGATGCACAAGAATTCATACCTATCAACAAAGAACTTCTATTCAATTGATGCACAATACAACAAAGTTTAATCATTTACTACTAACTTTTGAAATACACACATGTTGTTAAATGTTGTCACTTCCACAAAACACATAACATGAAATAGCCAACTTCTTCAAAAAGCAACTTAAGTAGAGTTCAAACAAAAACACTACAAATTGGGGTCAATTTTTTATCAACAAGGTTTTTTCAAACCTTGATTCTTGACCTTTAGAGATTCTTTACACCTTTGGTTCTTAACTTTTTGGACAATTAAATGGATATATATTCAAGTATAGAGCTGCTAGGGGGTGAAAGCAAGATAAAATTTAGACATAAAAAATAGATTAAATATATCATTGAAATTAATTGACTAATATGTGTTCAAAAATAATTTTACATTAGAGAACTAATAAATACATATGCAGTAATTAAGATACAAAAATCATCATAAATGTGAGAAGGTCATTGAAAATATTCTAATCTAGCTTTGTTAGACCATACTTTCACATACTTGAAACAAAGGTTTAACTATAAAAAAAAAACTTTGTTCACAAGTAGACAACATTTTAAAAAACCTATTTGAAACCTAATTTTACAATTTATGAAATTAAAAAATCAATGCACATTAGTAAAAAGAAATCTCATCTTTGATCACTTTATTAAACACATTTCATATTCCACAATTTTACAATGGGTTTTGTCATTATTGTACAATTATTTGCATTCAATTTTAATAGGGTAATCACAAATGATCACTTATCTACTTTACACCCCAAGGGTTTGTCTCCATTTGCAGTAATCATCCAACATTGATATACATGTTTTAAGGCACACAATTGTAAAGTGACATATGAGTAGCATTGATGATGTTAAGTTTGTTGTGCCCTAAACCTACCTTGGTCCCTACCTACCCACCTACCTAGCTCGCTATTACTTACCTACCTTAGTCCCCTCCTTTTGTATCATATATGGTGGTATCATGTACAATAGGTGCATGCCATATCAATTCCCATGAAATGATCATATATGCAACTAAAGGGATTTTATGGGGTCTATTTGAATGAGAAAAGATGAAGAATCATCCATGTGGTAGGAGGCATATATCATTAGTCACAAGCTAATTGCACACACAAACAACAAGCTCAAAAAACATGACAGGACAAAAAATGTAACTGCAAAAAAGCTCCAACATAGTTATGGAAAACAACCACTTACACATAGTTCTAAATTGACTAGTTGCAAATGATAGTTTTCTTTTTGTATTGTTAAATTCCTCATTCACTTTTGCTTGGTCTTCAAAGCATTCTTGTTACATTACACATAAAATAAACCCCAAGTGGGGCATTTCCAAAATTAGAGGTCTAGGATGAGCTGGTAGCCAAGTCCCACCCGGAACACCTTGTTGACCCCACATTTTGGGAATGTCCCCCACCCATGGGCTTACCTCATTGGAAAGCATGAGGTAAAGATTATCACAAACCTAAACATATGACAAAACAAGGCATAGGAGGGGGAGGGATATTGCACCTACACCTCCAGAGTGGGAAGGGTCTCACAACTACTCATAAGGAGGGATCTGAGGCATAATATCCGTCCCACTCTTAATGAATAGGTGCAATATCGCTATCTATCATGCCTTTCTTGGAGCTCGTTTTTGAGGGGTCTTTGAGGAAGATTGCCCGCACAACAGTCTTGTTTTTTTATGGGCGAAAAATCACCAGCATTGATCCAATTTTTTGGCAAAACATCCTTTTTTTCAAAAATGGGTAAGCAAATTTGCCCAGTTTAAAATTTTTTGGTGGAGAGTGTCTCTGTGGGCTTGTCTACTGGGCTACATGTTTAATGATCCTGTACAAAACTGTCACCAGTTAAGTCCAAATCTGCCTGGGTAGTCTTGCCACTGCTGCTACACTACAAAATTGAAAAAAACAACCGCACACTGCCTCACAGAGTCAGAAGTAGGGTTTCTTTTGAGAATTTTCGGATGTAGTCAAATGACAATCATCCAGAAAATAATATAGCCAATTTTGGCTACATACTAGACATGAAAGTAGAGAAAAAATCGGAATCTTTCTGTGTTCTTGCCTACCTACTAGAACTTATCATAAAAATCTGGTGATTTGGAATTTTTTTCTTCGAAATCTGGCGACTTTGGGCGTTTTGTTTTCATGAAAAATCCTTTGTATAGGTCAAAATCATATCTTTCAGGTGGAAATTTGGCGAAAATTCGCCAGTAAAAGAAACGCTGGGACTGAGAAGGGCCACTTTGAGGTGAAATACAAATAGATTTTTGAGAAAGCATGCTACAATAGATTTGTTCAATACATCTTGTCATGTACTCAATTTTCAAATTTGTCTGGAAAATCAATAGTCAATACCAGTGTTCAGTGGGTATTTGATTTCGCTGATACCCACTAATTCCCACTTTTCTAATCTTTTTGAATTGCAGATCACCAGTTCCAAATTTTTGAGAGAAGAAATCAGAATCAAAGAACCCCTGATCTGGGCTACAAAAATCTCAAGAAACAAACAAATAAACTGGCAGTTTTTGTGAATAGACCAGCAGTTATGAAAGCAGTTATTTGTATTTTCCCAAAAAATTTAAGAATGTCGTCTAGTTGTCAAAGAACCAGCTTTTTTGATTTTCTTACAACTGTGGTATGAACCTTAAGAATTTTTCAGATAATCACCCAAGGGTCTGTTTGGATGTGGCATGACTACTCCAATAGTAATTCCTTTGTAGTCAAAAAATCAAAACTCTGAATCATTTCCTAATGTGTTTGGGCAACATCTTATATCTGTAAAATATCCATCTTCCCAAAAGAGGAGAACTCTTCCACCTCTTTTTAGGAGTGGGAATGACCTTCCACCTACTTAATGGCACAAGATCCCTAACACTCTTAAGGAGTTTGTGTCAGAAGCTTCCCAGTCATACCTTATGATTTGCATACATGTCAGTTGAAAAATCCTCCTGGCCCTACACCTCATGATCATGTCAGGTTTATGATAGTGTTTGCCTTGTGCTTTGCAGTGACTAATGCCCAATGGTGAGAGACATCTCCAAAATGCAGGTCCAGACAAATTGGCTACTGCCTCATCCTAGGCCCCTTATTTTGGGAATACCCCTACCCTGTGGCTTTCTACCATGCATTATGGTGCACTTGCTGTCAGACACTAGGGAAAATGTTCTGTATAACTAAACAATTGCCTACTGTTGACAGCACTTCTGCAATTTGATCTTTTGTATGCTATTTTGTAAGAACTGATATATATTTTCAAGGTCATTTCTACCATTGCAGTTTCCATTTCTCAAAACTTGTTCTTTGGATCCAATGGGTCTTCTAACATGACACAAACCCCAGCCAGGTCCATTAGGAAATCTCAATTCTATTTATCCACTGACTTTATACTCAGGCTGTGCCCGGCGACACACACAAGAATCCGGAGAACTGTATTCTATATCTCACTATTTGATGATTCAACTTGGTAACACTGCCAAAACTGTCAGCTCTAATGTGTTTCCTCTACACTGCTCTGTCCAATCTGTAATGGGTGGCTTGTGTGTGTGTTTTGCATCCAACTGCAGGTACCAATTTGCACAGAGGGAGCTTCCCATCCCTCACCCCTACTTTTACCATTTGTATGCTTCATCTGGCAAACTAGAAGTTCCCTTTAGAGTGTCATACCAGGAACTGGGGGACTGCTAGTGGCCTTCTTCTTTGGCTTCTCAACAACAATAGCCTGGGTTGTTAACACCATACCTGCCACTGATGCAGCATTCTGAAGGGCACATCTAGTAACCTTTGCAGGGTCAATGACACCAGACTCAAGAAGATTCTCATATCTGTCCTCCATTGCATTGTAACCAATCTCCCACTCTTGCTCCAAAATCTTCTCTACAACTACAGCACCTTCCACTCCTGCATTGTTTGCTATCAAAGATGCTGGTGCCACTAGGGCCTGAAATAAGCAACAAACAAAAGCAAATATGTTAGGTTGAAATCCTCTCAAAACACATCATAACACTGGCATAACAGTGTTGTAAACCTGCCCAGTGGCTTGATTCAAATGCTTAGGGCATAAAGAAAAGCTGTCCCTAGAACAATACTCCAGGAGTTTCTAGAATGCTCTTCAGATGCACCATATCAGATTAGTCAAATTGTTCGTATGGTAGCTCCTCTGAAGGTTCACAATCTCCAGTAATGTATGTATGGTGCAGTTACATGAAAGGCCACCCACCCACTATTTCAACCTTATCTGATATGGTCAAATAAAGAGAATGGCTTTCCTTGGCTCTGAGACTTTTCATTGTGTAAGCACACCTTAGCCGAGAACCAACTGTTCAATAATACAAGCAAACAAACATGTCTGTGGGATAGTGTTGTCTTCATGTTGAAACCAGTATATTGTCAGTATGAAGGAACCTAGAGATCTCCAAGTTCAGAGGGGTCAGGGGTTCAATCATCAGGACATGGCTTACCCACTCTTCACATAAAAACCCCCAACATTCAGGTAGTTTGTGCTTAAATTTACTGTTCACTTCAGACCAAGACAAACAGGGTGGCAATGAGGAGTCTAAGTTCACGCACCTTCTGCACAATGTCAGCTCCTAACTTCTCTTCAACATCCTCGATTGTTTGCTTGATTGCAGGCACACAACTTGACAGGTGAACCAATGCAGCACCACCCCCAGGCACAATTCCCTCTTCAATGGCAGCAAAAGTTGCATTCTTTGCATCTTCTACTCTCAGCTTCCGATCCTCCAGCTCTGTCTCTGTCGCTGCTCCAACCTGTACAGAAAAGGAACATATGACTACAAAAAAAGGGTGGTTCAAAGGGGCATACAAGGTGGAATGTAAACCAGGATAAATTTCTGTACAGCCCCAAAACCAGAATTCCTACTTGATCTCAAATGAACCTAAATGTTTCACAAGGTCATAAATCACATTGTCATCACAAAGAACCTATATCAAAGCTCCCACTGGCATGCATCAGACAGGTGATACCAAATTGTAAGATGACATGTCCTAACTTAGTGTGTCAGTTGTGGACCTGTCTATCATAACATCCTTCAGAAGGTCTCTGAACCAGTTAAAATGAAACTGACAGCAACCTGGAGTAGTCATTACCTTTATGACAGCAACTCCTCCCGAAAGCTTGGCAATACGCTCAGACAATTTCTCTGTGTCATACACTGAATCTGTCTCTGCCAGCTCTTTCTTGATCTGAGAAATGCGTGCCTGGATTTCATCTTTTGAGGCAACATCAGCAATGATGGTGGTAGAGTTGTTGCTGATTGTCACTTTTCTGGCTAGGCCAAGCTGCTCTATTGTTGCCTCCTCTACTTTCTGGGCCAAATCACTAGCCAAGAACTCAGCACCTACAGCAATTCAACCTATAAAATTAGCACAAGCAATGACCACGAGCACAGATTATTGAACCTGACAAAAGATCCAAAATGTTAAATAAGGCTTTACAAAACTACAATGTAACAACGTGTCCTCACAGTGCATTGTTCAATTCTGTTCCTATGCACCCTTTGCCAGTATTATTCAATGGTCTTATGTGGCTACTTCATTACCTGTTAGAATTGCAATGTCCTGCAGAAGGGCTTTTCGGCGCTCCCCAAATCCTGGAGCTTTGATGGCAGCAACTTTAAGCACTCCTCGCAGTTTGTTCACCACGAGTGTAGCCAGAGCCTCCCCAGACACATCCTCAGCTATGATGAGCAGAGGAGCATTCGTTTGAGTGGTTTTCTCCAGCACTGGAATGATTTCCTTGACAGTTGTAATCTTTTGGTCTGTCACAAGCACCTTGACATTCTCAAACTCTACTAATAGCTTCTCTTGATTTGTCACAAATTGAGGGGAAATGTATCCCCTATCAATCTGCACAACAGCAGTCCAATGGAGATGGTTAGTGTGCAACACAGTGCTATTGAAAATTTAGCTGCACGAAAAGTTACTATTGCAAACCATTTCAACTGTCTAGGTTCCCCTTCATCACAAAGGTCAATGGAGGCTCATCATGGTGAGTAGCAGAATCTCCAAAATAAATTTTCCTCCCTGAAACTAAATAGTGGTTTCTGGAAAAAATGAACTGTACAATCAAGCAACAGTCCAAAAAGCAAAGCCTTTCTTAAGTCCTCTCTTAAGCCAAAATTAATGACAGCTTCTTGGTAGAGCTTACCTCCATACCCTCCTCCACATCAACTGTTGTCTCAAATGAAGAAGAAGACTCAATGGACAACACACCATCCGGCCCCACCTTATCAATGGCATCAGCAATCATTGTGCCAACAATATCATCATTTCCAGCAGAAATTGATGCCACAGCTGCACACACAAAATTCACTTTCAGCAGTGTCAGTGTCCTGTTTCCTAAGGTTCAAAAGAGCTGAGATAAAGCTCTCACAATGCCATCACCTTCTTTTCTTAATATTCTCCATTGCCAGTACTGAGCAAGTTCTAGGAGTCAATGAGAAGAGATCCTACAAATAAATCCTCTGCAGATAATTTGAGTTGCTGGAGATGCTTTTCATGAGAAATGTCATAACATTCATATGGATCTGAGGATTTCATGAGGTTATTCATTTGAGCTTGAACCTTTAATGTCCTCACGGCCTTGCACAGGGCGAGCTCTCTGCTTCAGTTCCTCAATAACACCAGCAACAGTCTTGTCAATCCCCTTCTTCACTGCCACTGGGTTGGCACCAGATGTAACAGCAAGGAGGCCCAGATTGATAAGGTCTCGTGCTAGCACACAAGCTGTGGTGGTCCCATCACCAGCAGAGTCATTGGTCTTACTGGCCACCTGAATACATCCATCAACACAAATGGATTGATTTTACAATTGTGCAGCCAGCAAAAAAGCTACAAACATAAAATGCCAAGAGATTCAACATCAAAGTTAAAGGAAACATGCAGAAAATATCATACCAACTGTAAATTATTTTTTTCCTTTCAGATGTTCAAATGTGAAGTATGTGCACAAGCTCAAGAGAACTTCAGCATGAGTCTTGCAAAATCACACGGGAGAAATATTGGGTGGCTCTCAATTTTCTCTGCTGTCATGTTATTTTCAATGAGAACCACCCTACGACCTAGGGAGCCCTGTGGAACCAAAACATGTAGACAGAGGAAATAAGGAGCCGACTGCCTAAACTGTGAATAGACCCAAACATTATGGCACAAAAAAGAAAAAAATGCAAAGCATCATGAAACCCTACAAACTGGAAAATCTTAGACACTGTATCTGATAGATAACAGTTGTGGCTTGGCTTCAACAATGACAGTGTACCAGGTCTAAGATGCCTGATCCACCTTTCAACAGCAACAAATTGGAGCATGAAACCACCAGACATGTTTTAGATAACTACTGTAGCATAGAAAGTCCACATCTATTCTGGTGAAACTCAATCAATTTCTCCACATCCTGATCAAACTACCAAACCATGTGCAGGCACATGATCAGATTGTTGTCAAACTCAGCAATACCACAAATCAAAAAATCTGCTCAGCTAAAAAGACATGCTTGCCTGAGGAACTCATCTCACCTCTCGGATAAGAGATGCCCCAGCATTCTCCATAGCATCAGGCAGCTCAATCGCCCGTGCAATTGTGACACCATCATTAATGACTTTTGGTGCACCAAACTCATCAAGCACCACATTACGACCTGGACCAGCATTCAAATACTCTCTTAGAGTCCAGGAATTTTTTTGCTCCTACTTACTGACAAACTGCAAATGAGGCAAAATTCACAATTCAACAATACCAAAATTCAAGAGCTTTACCCCGAGGTCCCAATGTAACACCAACAGCATCAGCCAAATTGTCTATTCCTGCTTGAATCGCAGCACGTGACTCTGGTCCAAAGACAATTTCCTTGGCACTGGCTCTAACTGCAAGCTGTTCCCTATTATTGCTTCGTGGCTGCTGCCTTAAAACTCCATGAGGAATCTGGCCAGCAAGCCGATTCCGCCCTTGCAATGATCCTGTCACTCTCCTGCTGGATTTCAACTGCATCCAAGTTCCCGCATGTCAGTGAAAAAGACACAGAAAAACACTAAACTAGTTACAAATGCAGCAAAACACATGATGAAAGGACGACTGCACCACATCACTTTCCAGGAATCAGAGATTGCAATACGATTGTACTCCATAGCAGAAACAAAACGACATTCATCAAAGGCATATATCTACTTAACACAATCATGCTCATCATCATAGCCTTTACAACCATTGCCGGTTGTCATTTCCAAAACGCCACAAAGACTACAAACCCCGCCCTCAATACAATACAACATACAATAAAACAAGCACAGGAGGAAACAAGTCGCGCAACAACCATCCGAACACCAAACACGATCCCGTCAGATAACAAAAGAGGACACGCAGCAAATTCCAATCCAGCAAAAGAAAGCACCTCCAGACCGTGTGAAGCGAACACAAGAAAAAAAATCAATAAGAAAAGGGAGGAAAAAAGTTCTAGAAATCAATGGTTGGAGCATTTTCGGATATATAAATAGGACTTGGCATTAGAGAGACTTACGCAGATGGAGGCAGAAGAAACAGCCGGCACGACACGGAAGCTTGGTACCAAAGCTCCGTTGGCAAGCATAGCGTGGGCAGCCATTCCCGTCCAAATTCCGCGCCTCTTGGTGGACTCCTCTCAATCTTTTTCGAGAAATCAGTAATAGAAGAGCAAAGCCCACGAATAATGCACCGCAAAAACAACAAAAAAAACAAATGCAGGAACGCGACGCCACGAGAGAGCGAGAGAGCGAGCGAAAAAACACACAACGCAACGGACAGGGACAAGAAGAGCAACCGCGCGGAGTTGAAACCCTATCCGGAGCAACCACCCTTCTTGGTACATGAGACTTACTCCTCCTCCTCATGTACCAGGTACCTACCTATCTTATGTATCGTTTGGAAGGTTCCAGAAGCTTTCATGTACTAGAAGACTAGGTAAGGTAACATGAAACGGCATGTTGTTTGTTGTTCCCGGCCACTTGTTGTCATGTTCCCGGCGGTGGTGTCTCATGCTCCCGACGGTGGTTTCTCGGGTTTCCGGCACTGGGTTTTCGTGTGGGCCCCGTTGGGGGGGGGGGGGAGAGGGTTGGGTTTCATGTTCCCCAGCGCTGGATTTTTCATGTTCTAGGCGATGGTTCCAGAAGCTTTCATGTACTTACCAAGTACTTAACTACTAACAGACTAGATACGTGAAGCGGCATCTTGTTGTCATGTTCCTGATGTGGGGGAAAAAAAATAAAAAATCCCACCGGCTTTCTTTTACACAAATTAAACTAATTTTATTTGCCAACATATCCAACTCTTTTTAACATAATATAATACATTCTCTTTGCTCCTCTAATTTTTTGAAAAAGATATTTGAAATCAAATAATGAACTTTTTTAAATTTCAAAATTCTTTGAGTTATCCATTATGAACAAGTTTTTTTTTTTTTTTTTTTTTTTTTTTGTGCTTAGTTTTTTTTTTTTTTTTTTTTATTTTTTTTTTTTTAATTTTTTTTTTTTTTTACTTTTTAAATATTTTTTTTTTTTTTTTTTTTTGTTGTTGGTGAATAGATATTTTAATTCAATTGCTACATATTTTGCTACTAAATACAAAGAACAGAGTTTTTCAATAACTTACGGATATCAATATCAGGCTTTGGGATAGTATCCATGGTCACTTTGTGTTAGTCATATTAATTAGTTCTAGGGACCTGCAAAGTTCAGTGTTTTTATTTTTCTTTTGGTGATGGGCATCTTTGATTGGGCCTTTGCAAAAAAATGTGATCAAAGTTTGGGAGCACTGTCAAAATAGATATGTTGCAATCTGTCCCTTTCGGGTACTCGTATACGGTAGGTGACAAGCGTAGAACTTCAAACAATAGGATATGACATCAAGTCTGATGCTATTGGAAACCTATTGGGAACCTGGGGAACTAATTGGGAACATAATAAGTACCTATTCATTTGGAGCTTGGTGAGAACAGTTTGGGAACCATATGGAACACATTAGGAACATCAACTTCCAGAAAATCCTTGGCCTAACCACACCCACCACAAAAGGGGGAAAAAAAAACTTACATGCTAGCTCATGTTATTGGCTCCCAAGAATTTCCCCAAGAATTTTGGCCTGGACTAAAGGCCGGGGCACAATGTAGTCTGATATATGGTCGGATAGGTAGTTTGATTCTATATCAATTAGTTCTAGGAACCCTCAAAGTTCAATTTTATTATTTTTATTTTTATTTTTTTAAAAAATTATTTTGTGGGGTTGATGGGCCTCTTTGATTGGCCTATCACAAGAGAATTTTGGAACTTTGGAGACTCCAAACCATTAGAAAGGGGAACTCCAAACCAGTGTTGGGCGGTTCTCACTTTTTTATGAGAACCTACCGATTTCGGTTCTCTCATGATGTTATGAGAACCTGATCGGCTCTCTAATATATATAGTTTTGGGTTGGTGAGAACCGGTCAGGTTATCAAAAATTTTATTTTTTTCAAACTCACCCGATTCTCAGATAAGTCGGTTCTCATATATACAATAACAACCGGGTTTCACATCCAGTTTTCACAACCTGATTGTAAGTTTTTCATTAATTAAAATCAGTTTTAATAATTAAATAATTAATAATTAAATGACTTCATCACACGAAAAGAGCAACACCATGTGAGAAAAGTCAGAGCAACAGGAAAAGAATAAGAGCAATGGGAAAAAAGTAATAGTAATAAAAAGAAGAGTAATACCAATAAAGAGAGAACAGTAATAATGGGAGAACAGTAATAGCACTAAAAAGAATAGTAATAAAGAGAGAAGAATAATAATGGGAGAAAAGTAATAGCAGTTTGAGAAAAAAAGTAACAGGCAACTGAAGAGGAGTAGCAGTCCCAAGTGAGAAGAAGAACAAGAGGAACCAATAAATGATACAGAGAACTCTGAGAACCGGATCTGAGTTCTATGAGAGAACCTGTCCGATTCTCCACATATATACATTAAAAACGGTTCTCACAATTGGTTTTCGTTCATGTGAGAACCTGAGGTCGGTTTTCAGTCCGGTTCTCTCATTAATAAATGTCAATCAATTCTCACTGAGAGAACCGGGTCAGCATTTGAGAACCGCCCAACACTGGTCCAAACATAGGAACAACAATGTCCCAGTATTGGCTCCTCACCTATATAGGTTCCAAGAGGACAATGTTGGGGCAAAGAATATGGGATAAAGTGAGTTGCTATTGGGAACGTGTTGGGGAACACATTGGGAATTTTGCAGAACATATTGAAACCCATTTGATGGGATACATTGAGAACAACAAAATCCACCCCCCCAAAAATAAAAACAGGGCCCCTTTGGTGCAATCTGGCTCACCTCATTGGCTGCCAAAAATTTCTATGCCTTACCTCTGTTGTTTACAATTTTTGGCCTAGGCTAATGGGAGGGACATAATCGTGGGGACGGAGTTGAATTTTGAGACTTGTAATAATACCCTAAGTGTAGGGTATGGACCCAAGGTGGGGTCGTTCCCAAAATAAGGGACCCAGGACAAGGCAGTGGCCATGGTCAGCCTCATATTTTGAGAATGTCCCAGTCCTTGGGATTTTACCCTTTTAGAGCACGAGGTGAGCATAATCACATACATAGATCACTAGGTGTAGGAATGGGGGCATTCTTATGCTTACTTTAAGGGCCACTTTACATGAGGGTCCGAGTTCCAGGGTCCAATGAAATAGAGCAATCCTATTGGCTGAGGGCCATAATTGAACCCATGGCCTTTAGATGAGGGTCCAAAACCAAAAAGTGATAAATTGAGGCTAAACCTACATGGCACCATTTTTGGGAGGGAGAATCAATTGGTTCAAACCAAAAAAAGAGCTTAAAGGAAAGCTTATGGTTTGGAGAACCAAGATGCAAGCTAAGGTCTCAGGCAAGGTCCAACTCAAGGATTCAATTTGCTTCAAATGAGTCCAAATCGGATCCTAGGGATTTAGCCCTACACCAGGGTTTCTGAGGTGGGCCTAAGAGTGGGAGGATCTCGGTCACATATGAGTAAGATCCTATAAACCCTAAACCCTAAGATCCCTCCCATTCTTAGGGAGTAGGCGTAAGAACCATTATTGTGTGGGTGTGTGTAGGTATCAGTGTTCTTTGGGTATCAGCAATGGTACCAATGGTATCCGAATACCAAACATGGCTGAATGATGCACACCCAACACTGGTAAGAACCCTCCTCTTTCTCTTCTACGAGGGATATTCATGAACATAAGGTGCCCTCCAGATACACTTATGGAAATTTCTTTTGAAGATAGTTGGGCATCTCTCTCTCTCTCTATATATATTTCTTTGAAAGGTCTTATTCCTTTTTTTATTGTGGTGAAAATTATTTGCTGTTTTGTACTAAAATTTTGAGGAAAACTTGGATTTGTTTAATGATGTTTTTTTTAATAGTGAAATGTGTTTTTTCAGCAAAAATTCACTGTTTCCATCAAATTGAAGAGTTAAGAATACAGCTTACAGTGTTGGAATTTTTGTTGGTGGAAACATGGAAAGGCCAAGTGTGCATTTTGTGCTTCATGTTACCTTGTACATGTGAATGAGAAGATATATCTTTCAATAATAATAGGTCTATTAGCGTGATTCATATTAATATTAGAGTGATTTGGCCCATCATCAATTTTTGTGAACATTGGGCACTCCCCAATAGATGCACCTCTTTGGATCCCCTGGCCCACCTTTTCAGATAATATACATGAGAGTTTAACTGAGGGCAAACCATATGAGATAAATGGGAGGTGCTATTGGGAACGTCTTGGGAAACAACTTGAGGAACCCGATGAGAACCCCATGGGAATATGAGGCAACACAAACTCTTTGTCACTATTTTGGGCCTTGGCTAATGGCAGGCGCCCAAACTGTGGCACATAGTGTAATCAGGTTTATGGTTCTGTTCAGCCCCCTAGATCTTGAGTTTGGTTATATCGAGGACCTTAATAAGAGTAGCCAAGGGGCAATTCTGGTGCAAAGTTTGATTGTGTGAACCAACTAGATTTCAAAGTTTTGGGTGGCAATATTTACCAAATGATACTTCTCTTGTTGTTCTTTCATATGAATTTTTTTGGTGTCCAAATTTGATCAAATTTTAATTGATTTCTAGTTGTTATGTTTGTCCGATTAGGAATCCCCAAAGAACAGTCCTTCAAATCTGGTTTTCTTGTATTGAAACATTTTGGAACAATTTCATGCATGAAAGTTCAACCAAACAAATTATGTGCTTGTTTCCATGTTTTGGAGATTTGCATTTTTGTTGTTTGGAGTTGGATCATGTTTTTATTTTTGCACATGATTTGCTTTGTCAGTCTATGAGTTTTGATAATATTGAACATTGATCTGAAGCCCACAACAACCAAATCTAGAAGATATATTCTTGTTGTATGTGAATCAAAATTGGACAAAGATAAAAAATTCATAAGATACCTCAAACTTGTTGAAAGTTCATGAACACAAAATAGTCTTGATTTTCAGCTTGCTTGGGGAAAGACGAGTCATAGGGTGCACACCATGAAATTCTAAAGTAATAAATTGGCTGAAGTAAACCTCCACTTGAAACAAGGTGTGTTATATGCATTGGCCCTGCCATTGATTTAATATCAACAATTGATATTTATGATAAATTGGTCATAGCTAGGGGAAAAATTAAAAATAAGTCTATTTTAATGTACATCATGTTGTTGGAAAAGAAAAAAATTCAAGGTTTTTCTTTTCACTTTTTTACATCACATTAGTTACGAGGAACCCAAAAGGGATCTCACATTAAATGATGACATGTTCTAGGAACCTATTTAAACATTTAAAATTTTGTTACCAAATCAAAACCAATAGGAAAATGTCACAACATGATTTTAAAATTTTTGCAAATCTAATGACTTTTTTCCTAAAAGAAAATGTGATCAAATATTCTCTTTTCATATTTATTTTTCACATTTGTGCAAAAATTCAAACTAAATTTTTTAAAAAAAAACTCATCATGACGAGTATTTGAATGATTTCAATCACATTGTCACATTTTGAAAGAATTACATGAATTTTTACGTACAATGGGTGCCATAACCATTTTTGAAGAAAGTATTTTCATATTTAGTTTTGTGGTTATGGATTGGTGACAAAGTCAGTTGAGCTGGGTGCACAATTAAGAAGGTGGCAAAGAAAACAAAATGTCAAAAGATGAATGTGAATCTTGTTACAACCAAATTAGGATGAATCATCTCACCTAGTTGATAGGGGGCAAAATCCCTTGAATCTACCATACTCTATAATGATTCTCAACACAATAACCCTGCCTTTACAAGGCAGGGCCAAAAACACCCATTTTCCTCTTCACAATAATATAGGGATGAGTACATCCAAATCCCAGACAAAATCAGTTACGGAATTCAAAACCTTGGACAAGGTTATGTGTGCAACAACATATTGTACTCATGACTAATACTCAACATATCTTTGTTGAAATAATTGATTTTTAAAAAAAAAAGAGGTTCAACAACCTCAATATTTCAGAAATTTTGACACATATAATTATAACTACACTAAGACTCCAAATAGTTAACAATATTACTGAAGTAATCTCCATGGTTTGAACTATTATTTAACGGGGAAGGTTTTGAGCTTAATTTCTTGAGAATGAATTGTTGTCAAACATAAGTTGTGACCCAGAGGTATGGTATTTTCAGGTTGTGATGGTGGGTGAGCATTAGAGAATCCTCCACTCAGAGGCTCAATCTCTAAAATAGTTTTTTATTTGCAAAAATCATTTCAACACAAATTATTCCACAAACATTAACAGCTGTCAGGCCTTACCTATCCTTCCTTTTAATCGAAATCTTCTTATGTGAATTGGCTGTTCAGCACAGGTGCCCATTCTTTCGACCTAATTGGCAGGCTTGGCTAGCTCTGAACCTCAGAGGGAGAGGGGAAGTAGAGGCCATGTTCTCACTCTCTCATATCATTGTACCATACCAAAGAGGTTTCATATGAATTTTAGTATTTATTACATCATTTTTGCACAAACAAACAAACCGAGTCAAACTTTATTTCAAGTGAAAATCCACTTGGGGGAAAGGAAAAAAAAATCAGAGGAAAAAAAAGATCATGTGTAAACCTTATCTTAGTTGCTAAACACTGGCAAATAGGTGAAGCCAGCTAAGTTGATATCATCTGTATTGCTTTGCTGCCAGATATGGTATATGAGGCACCTGCAAATCTCACAATTCCCAAAGCACATAACGCTATATATTACTAATCTTCCTGGTGAGGGAGCAAGGGAGGGAGGGATGGGGGTGCTGCTGGGTTTAGGGTTTCAAGTTTCAACACAGCACAAAACTCAAAACACACAACTCTTGCCTACACACAACAAAAATGCAAAACCTCCACAACATGGCAACATAGGAAATGGAAAACAATCATAAAATCTGACCTTTGCTTTTTTGTTTTTGTTTTTTTTTTTTTTTGGGGGCCATTTCCTTGGCATTGTAGTAGGGTTTGTCATCACCGTACCTTTAAAAAAGCAGCATCTTCTTCTTCTTCCTAGTCCTCACCCTTAGGGCCCAAAGTACTTTACAAATCTATAAGGTACCCTCCAGGTTGGCAGATTCAAATTATGTCAGTATTTTATTACATTGGAACTTGGGGGAAGATCAGATTGCATGGGGATAATGTTGTTCTCAAGCATGGGAACTCCAGTCAGATCACCTAGGGTTATGTTGTTCTCGAGCATTAGAACCCAGGTCAGATCACCTGGGGTTCTATTTTTCTGAACATGGGAACTCAGGTCACATCCCCTGGGGTTACGTTGTTCTTGAACATGGGAACTCAGGTCACATCTCATCAGGTTATGTTGTTCTTGAACATTGGAACTCTCATCATATCACATGGGGTTAGGTTTAGGGTGAAGCCTGACGGGGTGGGTTTAAACGTTTAAACCCTAGAATAAGGGCCCCCACCCTGAGGTGTAGCTGAGCGAGGTCCCAAATCCAGTGAAACCCTCCCCCAAGGGCTTTACGCAACGTGAAAACAACCACCTTTTTTCTCAATTACAAAAATTCCTGTGATACCCATCTAGTACCCATCAAATACCCACTACGTGTCATGGGAAACAAAAAGTACAACATGCCTTTCAAAAATTGAAATGCCCACCTCCATGGTGGGCATTACGCTTTTCAACATTTTGTTTTTTGCATTACACCTTGTAAGGTGCCAAATGACACATTCAAAAACCAGTTAGGTTGTTATGATGTTGGGCGGTTATTAGACTGAGGGATAGACACATGCCGGTTATCATCCCAGGTATATATATACACAACACGGCTCTCTTCAGCTAGCCTAGGAAACACAAGCTACCATGATTGTTCTTAACCTTTCAATCAACATAACTTGCCGTAGTATATTGCCCAAACATAACTCAAAACAACATACATCCCCCCCACCTCCTGCCCTTCACCCCCCCCACCGTCTCTGGACGTGCTCTTAGCTCACAATTTTTCTTTCAGGTGACCAACTGATCACTAAATCACCCATCACAATTTGTCATGCATAAACTAGACCTGCTCTTTCTTCCCTCACAAATTTTCAGGCAATGGATGAATGAATGAATGAATGAATGAATGACCCCATAAGTCATGTATAAAAAAACGGCGCTAGGCCTACCACTACGGATGGATTGGCCCCCACCAACTTGAGTGTGTGCAAGTCACCGTCTCGTGTCTTATGGTTCTCGGTCTGCAGCCGGAATCATGGGTGGAGTTTATTCTCCAGGAATACCGCTGGCACTACTAAAGAGAGAAAGAGAATCTGCACTACAGACTAGAATACAGATATTGTGTCTATCTCGAACTTATGTACATATATATACTATGAGGAGCGGTTTGACCATAAACCCCTTCCCGGAGTCCCCGTTCCCCCCCCCTCCCCCCTCCCCTACCCATCCACCCACCCCAAGAAATTCCTTTAACAAAAAAAATTCCTTTCATTTGTTTGTTATTCTTTGTTCCCGTCTTGTTTACTTACTGATTAGGTACTTTCCGGAAACTATCTCCAGGTGTATCTATCTATCTATCTATCTATGAGGGTGGGGGGTGAGCGGGGGAGAGGGGTTTTTTGGGGGTGGGGGAAATACTAGCTAGGTAGTAGTCTATTTTGCTAAAACACAAAAGAGTTTGCAAGTGTGTCCAAATAAAGTCAAGTATAAATACTTTTTGGTCCTACTAGGCGCCGTATGTTTTTTTTTTTTTTTTTTTTTTGGGGGGGGGGGGGCTGAAAAGGGGGGGGAGGGGGGGGGGGTTCCTCCCTTTTTTTTTTCTTTTCTTTTTTCTCCATCCTTTTTTTTTTTTTTTTTTTTAA
>Ga0116231_10000369_pt1 | contig 74193 bp, 68 predicted proteins | sample S1TSphgellanicum_2_FD_89695 | JGI IMG/M metagenome (GOLD analysis project Ga0116231, IMG submission 89695) | Host-associated microbial communities from peat moss isolated from Minnesota, USA - S1T2_Fd - Sphagnum magellanicum MG | ecosystem: Host-associated > Plants > Peat moss > Unclassified...
CGGAAACTGCGATAATCCAAGGCTTTCCGCCTTACCGGCCGTGGCTTGGCCGCGAGGCCCATGAGGACAGCCGACGGTTCGTGGCGGCGCGCGGCGCCGCCCTACTGCCCGTCGTTGCGCGCGCATCGCCGATGCGCATCAGTGAGGAATGTACGATGTTCGCGGTGATCAAGACGGGCGGCAAGCAGTATCGGGTGAACGCGGGCGACCGGCTCAAGGTGGAGACCCTGCCCACCGACGTCGGCCAGCAGGTGACCCTCTCGGAGGTGCTGGCGATCGGCGACGGCGGCTCGGTGCGCGTGGGCGCGCCCCTGCTCAGCGGTGCTGCGGTGGTGGCCACGGTGCTGGCCCATGGCCGGCACGACAAGGTCAAGATCTTCAAGATGCGCCGCCGCAAGCACTTCATCAAGCATGCCGGGCATCGCCAGAACTTCACCGAAATCCGCATCGACTCCATCGCCTAGCGCGCATGCCACGGGTGCCCAGGCGGCGCCCGGCGGCGATGTGGCGCGCTTCGGCTCCAACGTTCAAGAGGTAGAAAATGGCGCACAAGAAAGCGGGCGGATCCTCCCGCAACGGACGCGATTCCCAGGCCAAGCGGCTCGGCGTGAAGGCTTATGGCGGAGAAACCATCCATGCCGGCAGCATCATCGTGCGCCAGCGCGGCACCCAGTTCCATGCCGGCGAGAACGTCGGCACGGGGCGCGACTTCACGCTCTTCGCCCTGGTGAACGGCACGGTGAAGTTCTCCGTGGGCGGACCCAAGAACCGCCGCTCCGTCAGCATCCTGCCGCTCAGCGCCGCCTGATATCGGGGCGGATGCCCGCGCTGCAGGCGGCGCAGGGCAAACGCGCCGGCCGCCGGTGCGCGGGCCGGTGCCCTGCTGGTGCGTGGCTGGTGCACGAAAAGGCCCATGAACTTCGTCGATGAGGCACGGATAGAGATCAGCGGCGGCCGCGGCGGGAACGGCTGCGCCTCTTTCCGGCGCGAGAAATTCATACCCAAGGGCGGACCCGACGGCGGCGATGGCGGCCGCGGGGGCAGTGTCTGGGCCATCGCCGACCGCAACCTCAATACGCTCATCGAATACCGCTACCAGCGCAAGCACCCGGCCGGCAATGGCGAGCATGGCCGCGGCGCCGATTGTTTCGGCCACGGCGGGCACGACATCGAGCTGGCGATGCCGGTCGGCACGGTCGTCTACGACGACGAGTCCGGCGAGCTCATCGCCGACCTGGCCAGCCATGGCCAGCGCGCGCTGCTTGCCGCCGGCGGGGCCGGCGGCCTGGGCAACCTGCACTTCAAGTCCAGCACCAACCGTGCCCCGCGCCAGTGCACCCCGGGCCAGGAAGGCCAGGCGCGGCGCCTGCGCCTGGAGCTCAAGGTCCTGGCGGACGTCGGCCTGCTCGGTGCCCCCAACGCCGGCAAGTCGACCCTGCTGGCCGCCGTGTCCAACGCCCGCCCCAAGGTGGCCGACTATCCGTTCACCACCATGTTTCCCCACCTGGGCGTGGTGCGCCAGGAGGCCGGCAAGGGCTTCGTGGTCGCCGACCTCCCGGGCCTGATCGAAGGGGCGGCCGAGGGCGCCGGGCTCGGGCACCGGTTCCTGCGCCACATCAGCCGCACGCGGCTGCTGCTGCACGTGCTGGACGTGGCACCGTTCGACACCGAGGTCGATCCGGTCCGGCAGGCCCGGGCGATCGCCGCCGAGCTCAAGAAATACGATCCCGTGCTGCAGCGCAGGCCGCGCTGGTACGTGCTCAACAAGATGGACCTGGTGCCCCCGGACGAGCGCGAGGCCCTGGTGGCCGATCTGCGCCGGCGCCTGCGCACGAAGGCGCCGATGTTCCCGATATCGGCCTTCACCGGCGAGGGCTGCCGCGATCTGATGTGGGCCGTGCAGCGTTTCCTCGAGGAGCATGCGCTGCGATCCGACCCCCCGCGGGGCGACGAGGCCGGGCCCGTCGCCGCCGGGGCGATGGCAGTGGCCGATGCTGCGGAGGCCACCGGCGGGAGGCAGGCGTGAGCGGCGCCGGTCTGGCGCCGGCCGCCCCGGCGTCCCCCGCGCTAGCGGGCGCGATGGCGCCCGATGCGCGCGGCGCACGCATCGTCGTCAAGGTCGGCAGCAGCCTGGTCACCAATGACGGGCGCGGCCTGGACCTGGCGGCCATCGCCCGCTGGGCGGCCCAGGTCGCGGCCTTGCGGGCCGCCGGGCGCCAGGTCCTGCTGGTGTCGAGCGGCGCGATCGCCGAGGGCATGCAGCGCCTGGGCTGGGCCCGCAGGCCCCAGCAGGTCCACGAGCTGCAGGCCGCCGCCGCGGTGGGCCAGATGGGCCTGGCGCAGGCCTACGAGACCGGTTTCGGCGCGCTGGGCGTGCGCACCGCGCAGATCCTGCTCACCCACGCCGACCTCGCCGACCGTGCGCGCTACCTTAACGCACGTTCCACCCTGCTCACGCTGCTGCAGCTGGGCGTGGTGCCGGTCATCAACGAGAACGACACGGTCGTCACCGACGAGATCAAGTTCGGCGACAACGACACGCTGGGCGCGCTCGTCACCAACCTGGTCGAGGCCGACCTGCTGGTGATCCTCACCGACCAGGCCGGATTGTTCGACGCCGATCCGCGCCGGGTCCCCGGGGCGCGCCTGATCGGGCGCGCCGCGGCGGGCGACCCGGCACTCGAAGCGCTGGCCGGCGGCGCCGGCAGCGCCATCGCCCGCGGCGGCATGCTCAGCAAGGTGCTGGCGGCCAAGCGCGCCGCGCGCAGCGGTGCCTCGACGGTGATCGCCTCGGGCCGCGAGCCCGAGGTGCTCGTGCGCCTGGCCGCGGGCGAAGCGATCGGTACGTTGCTGGCGGCCTCGGTGCCCAAGCGCGCCGCGCGCAAGCAGTGGATCGCCGACCACCTGCAGACGCGCGGGCGCCTGGTGATCGACGCCGGCGCGGTCGAGGCGCTCGTGCGCCAGGGCAAGAGCCTGCTGCCGATCGGCGTGGCCGAGGTGCACGGGACCTTCGCCCGCGGCGACGTGGTCGCCTGCGTCGACGCCGCGGGCGCGGAGCTGGCCCGCGGGCTGGTCAACTACTCGAGCGCCGAGGCGCGCCTGATCGCCCGGCGCCCGAGCGCCGAGATCGCGCAGGTCCTGGGGTTCATCGAGGAACCCGAACTGATCCACCGCGACAACCTCGTGCTCCTGTGAGCTCCCGCTCCCGCTTCGCGGGAGCGGGAGCCGGACACCTACGGTGCCGGTGCCGGCGCCTTGCGGCTTGCCGGCGGGAACACGAAGCGCGCGAGTTCGCTCAGCGCCTGCTCATAGACGTCGCGCTTGAACTCGATCACCGACTCGAGCGGTATCCAGTACGGGTGCCAGCGCCAGGCGTCGAACTCGGGCTTGTCGCTGCGGCGCAGGCAGACGTCGCAGTCGCGGCCGACCAGCCGCAGCAGGTACCAGATCTGCTTTTGTCCGCGGTAATTGCCGCGCAGGTCGCGCCGTATCCACTGCTCGGGGACCTCGTAGCGCAGCCATTCCCGCGTCCGCGCCAGGATCCGCACGTGCTCCGACAGCAGGCCGACCTCCTCGTAGAGTTCGCGGAACATCGCCTGCTCGGGGGATTCGCCGAACTTGATCCCGCCCTGCGGAAACTGCCAGGAATGCTGCCGTACGCGCTTGCCCCAGAACACCTCGCTGCGTTCATTGAGCAGGATGATGCCGACGTTCGGGCGGTACCCGTCTTTGTCCAGCATGCCATCACCTGAGAAGCTATATCATCTGCGGCCGATTATATGGCCCGCGACGGCGGTCCGAAACGGGATGGAAGCAGCGATGCGTGCCTCAAAGTTCCTGATCGCCACCCAGAAGGAAGCCCCGGCGGACGCCGACATCGTCAGCCAGCAGCTGATGATGCGCTCCGGGATGATCCGCAAGCTGGCCGCCGGCATCTACAGCTACCTGCCGCTGGGACTGCGCACCATCCGCCGGATCGAGGCGATCATCCGCGACGAGATGAACCGGGCCGGGGCGCTGGAACTGCTGATGCCCGTGGTCCAGCCCGCCGAGCTGTGGGTCGAGTCCGGGCGCTGGGAAAAGTACGGACCGGAGCTGCTGCGCATCAAGGACCGCCACCAGCGCGACTTCGTGCTCCAGCCGACCTCCGAGGAGGTCATGACCGACATCGCGCGCCAGGAGATCCGCAGCTATCGCCAGCTGCCGCTCAATTTCTACCATATCCAGACCAAGTTCCGCGACGAACGGCGCCCGCGCTTCGGGGTCATGCGCGGGCGCGAATTCACGATGAAGGATGCCTATTCGTTCGACCGCGACGCGGCGTCGGCCCAGCGCAGCTACCAGGCCATGTACGAGGCCTATGGCCGGATCTTCTCGCGCATGGGCCTGCGCTTTCGCGCCGTGGCCGCCGACACCGGGGCCATCGGCGGCAGCCTCTCGCACGAGTTCCAGGTGATGGCCGACAGCGGCGAGGACGCCATCGCCTACAGCCCCGATGGGGACTACGCGGCCAACATCGAGCTGGCCGAGGCGCTGCCGGCGATCGACCGGCGCGCCGCGCCGGCGCAGGACCTGCGCAAGCTGCCGACGCCGGACTGCACGCGCTGCATCGACGTGGCGCAGCTGCTCGGTGTCGCGCTGCAACAAACCCTGCGTGCGCTGGTCGTCGCCGTCGAGCAGGTCGAGGGTCCGCCCGCCATCGTGCTGCTGTTGCTGCGCGGCGACCACGAGCTCAACGAGATCAAGGTGGGCAAGCTGCCGGGCTTCGAGCGGGGCTGGCGCATGGCCACCGAAGCCGAGATCGGCGCCGTCTTCGCGAGCGAACCGGGCTACCTCGGACCCGTGTTCGCGCCGGCGCCGCAGGCGCCCATCCGCATCATCGCCGACCGCACCGCCGCACGCATGAGCGATTTCGTCTGCGGCGCCAACGATGCCGGCTTCCACCTCGCCGGCGTGAACTGGGGCCGCGACCTGCCCGAGCCGGCGGAGACCGCCGACCTGCGCAACGTCGTCGCCGGCGACCGCTCCCCCGACGGCAAGGGCACGCTGGCGATCCAGCGCGGCATCGAGGTCGGCCACGTCTTCTACCTGGGCACGAAATACTCGGAGAAGTTCGGCGCGGGCTTCCTCGACGAGGACGGCCGCTCGCGCCTGCTGGAGATGGGCTGCTACGGCATCGGGGTCACGCGCCTGCTCGGCGCGGCGATCGAGCAGAACCACGACGCGCGCGGCATCGTCTGGCCCGCGGCCCTGGCCCCGTTCACGGTCGTGATCTGCCCGGTCAACTACCGCCAGTCCGAGGCCGTGCGTGCCGCCGCCGACGGGCTGTACGCGCAGCTGCTGGCCGCCGGGGTCGATGTCCTGCTCGACGATCGCGGCGAGCGCCCGGGCGCGATGTTCGCCGATGCGGAGCTGATCGGCATTCCCCATCGCATCACGATCGGCGAGCGCGGGCTCAAGACCGGGCAGTTCGAATACACGCCCCGCGCCACCCTCGAGCTCGCCGCGATCGAGGCGGCGGCGGCGCCGGCGTTCCTGCTCGAGCGGCTGGCCGCCTGAGCGCTGCGAGCCGGTGCGCGCGCGGGTGATGTCGGACGCATCGAGCCGGGCCGGGGCCGCCGGCCCCGATGGCGGGCGCCGGCCGCACCGGCGCCGCCTGCTGCTGCTCGGGCTGGTGCTGCCGGCCATGCCCCGCCCCTGCTGGGCCGGGGCCCAGCAGTACGAGACCCTCGCCGACTCGGTGCGCGGCGCGCTGGCATCGCAGATCGCCAACGCGGCCCCGCCGCAGCGCCACTTCCCGTCCGAGCGTGCGCGCCAGGCCTACGAGGCCTGGCTGGCCGAGATGTCATCGCGCCTGGCCAGCCGCCTGCCGGAGGCACGCAGCCGAACCGACCTGCTGCAGTGCCTCGACTACGAGACCGCGCGCGCGGGGCTGGACCGGCAGCTGGTGCTCGGGCTGATCCAGGTCGAGAGCAACTTTCGCAAGTATGCGATCTCCGATGCGGGCGCGCGCGGGCTCATGCAGGTGATGCCGTTCTGGGCCGCGCTGATCGGCGACGGCGACGTGCGGCGCCTGTTCGAGATGCGCACCAACCTGCGCTACGGCTGCGTCATCCTGCGCCACTACCTGGACGCCGAGCAGGGCGACCTGTTCCGCGCGCTCGGGCGCTACAACGGCAGCCTCGGCCAGGCCGCCTATCCCAACGCGGTGCTCGCCGCGTGGAATCGCGACTGGAGCTACCCGGAGGGCGACGGGCGCAGCTGAGCGCCTCGGGCCGGCAGCGCGGCGCGAGCCGGCCCGCGTCAATGGCGGCGTGGTCCCGCGCCGCCGGGGCCGCCGGCCATGGTGCCCAGCGCGCGCATCATCTTCGACAGTCCGCCCTTGCGCATCTGCTTCATCAGGGTGCTCATCTGCTCGAACTGGGCGAGCATACGGTTCACCTCCTGCACCGGAACCCCGGCGCCCATCGCGATGCGCCGCTTGCGCGAGGCCTTGAGCACCTCCGGCTTGGCGCGTTCCCCGGGCGTCATCGAGCTCAGGATCCCCTCCATGCGCCGCACCTGGCGGTCGGCGTCGCGCGGGTCCACCTTGCCGGCCGCCTGCGTGAGCTGCGCAGGCAGCTTGTCGAGCATCCCGCCCAGGCCGCCCATGCGCCGCATCTGCGCGATCTGGTCGCGGAAATCGTTCAGGTCGAAGCGTGCGCCCGAGCGGATGCGCTGGGTCAGCTTCTCCGCCGCGTCGACGTCCAGCGCGTTCTTCACGTCCTCGACCAGGGCCACGATGTCGCCCATGCCCAGCACCCGCCCCGCCATGCGCTCCGCGTCGAAGGGCTCGAGCCCGGCGAGCTTCTCCCCGGTCCCGGCGAACTTGATCGGCTTGCCGGTGACCTGTGTCACCGACAGCGCGACCCCGCCGCGGGCGTCGCCGTCGAGCTTGGTGACGATCACGCCGGTGAGCGGCACGCGGGCGCCGAAGGCCGAGGCGGTGTTGACCGCGTCCTGCCCGAGCATGGCGTCGACCACGAACAGCGTCTCGATCGGCGCGAGGGCGGCGTGCAGCTGGGCGATCTCCTCCATCATCGCCTCGTCGACGGCGGTCCGCCCGGCCGTGTCGACCAGCACCACGTCGAGCAGGTGCCGGCGCGCGTGGGCCACCGCGGCCAGCGCGATGTCCACCGGACGGGCGTCGGGCGGAGTCGGAAAGAACGCGATGCCGGCCTGTGCGCATACCGATTCGAGCTGCGCCACGGCGGCCGGCCGGTACACGTCGGCCGATACGGCGAGCACCTTCTTGCGCCGCTCGGTGCTCAGCCACAGGCCGAGCTTGCCCGTCGTGGTGGTCTTGCCCGCGCCCTGCAATCCGGCCAGCAGGATGACCGCCGGCGGCTGCGTGGCCAGGTCGATCTCGCGCTGCTTGGGCGGCAGCTCGCTGCCCATGAGCCGCGCCAGCTCGCGATGGACGACGCCGACCAGCGCCTGTCCCGGCGTGAGGCTGCCGATGACCTCCTGGCCCAGGGCCTGTTCGCGCACGCGGGCGACGAAGTCGCGCACCACCGGCAGCGCCACGTCGGCCTCGAGCAGGGCCAGCCGCACCTCGCGCAGCATCTCCTGGGTGTTGGCCTCGGTCAGGCGCGCCTGGCCGCGGACCTGCTTGACGATGCGGGCGAAGCGGTCGGTAAGTTGATCGAGCATTTTCGTCTTCCCGGATCGCGCGTGGTATATAGACGCGCTATGCAAATCGACTCATTTTACGGGTGGGGCCACCTCTGCGTCGCCGCCGCCTACCTGGTGGTCGCCTACCGTTGCTGGACCGCCTTGCAGGGCGGACGCGGGGTCCAGCCCGCACCGCTGACCGTGGCGATACTGCTGGCCGCGGTCCTGGGCCACGCCGTCCTGCTGGCCCAGGACATGTTCGGCTCGGGCGGCTTGCGCTTCGGTTTCGCCCAGGCGCTCTCGGCGACCTTCCTGGTGGCCTGCGTGCTGCTGTGGGCCGAGGGCTTCTTCGTCGCCCTGGGCGCACTCTACGCCCTCATGACGCCGCTGGCGGCGGTCACCGTGCTGCTGCCGCTGGCGTTCCACGGCATCGCCCTGGCCGGCGAAGGTGCCTCGCTGGCCTTGCGGATCCACCTGGGCGTGGCGATGCTCGCCTACAGCCTTTTCACGGTCGCGGCCATCCAGAGCGTGCTCATGGCAGCCACCGACCGCTACCTGCACGAGCCGATGGCCGTCGCGTCGCGCCGCTTCGGGCCGCTGCTGGCGCAGATGCCGCCGCTGCTCACGCTCGAGAAGTTCCTGTTCCGCCAGCTCGCCGTCGGATTCGTGCTGCTCAGCGCCACGCTGGTCAGCGGCATCGCCTTCTCGGAGGAGCTGTTCGGGCGGCCACTGCGCTTCAACCACATGACCCTCTTCGGCCTCATCTCGTGGGTCGTCTTCGCGGTTCTGCTGGTCGGCCGCTACGCGTTCGGTTGGCGCGGAAAGGTCGCGCAACGCTGGCTATTCGTCGGTCTGATCACGCTGCTCCTGGCGTACATTGGAACGCGATTCGTCTACGAGGTGGTGCTGGGCCGGGCATGGGTGCGATGAGGCTGCTGTTCTGGTGCTTCATCGGCTGGCTGCTCTACGCCGGCCTGCGCCGCCTCTATGGCGCCAGCGGCGGCGCCGGCCGGGGGCCGGCGGCCGCGCCACCGAGCGAGGAGATGGTCCGATGCGCCGCCTGCGGGCTCAACCTGCCCAAGTCCGAGGCCCTGGCCGCCGGCGCCGGCTGGGCCTGTTGCGCCGGGCACGCGCGCGATGGTGGCGGCGGGTCCTGACCCGCGCGCCGCGCGCGGGCGCGCCCCGTGCGCGCCGGCGCGGCGCCTCGAGCCGTCATGACTGACCCGCAAGCCGCCGGCGCCAAGCCGGCGCGTGCGCCGATCCGCGTCGACGCGGCCTGGGGCACGCTCTATGCGCTCGCCCTGGCGCGGGTGCTGATCACTGCGGCGGTGCTGCTCTCGGCGATCATCTTCTCCGCCCCGGTTCCGCTGCGCCCGGGCGGCATGGGGGCGGACATCGTCCCCGGCGTGAGCGTCTACCTGGGCTTCGCCCTGGCCATGGCCCTGGCCGCGCTGTTCTACCGGCGCCATTTCTTCGGCCAGTTGACGCTGCAGCTGGCCGTGGACCTGGTCATGGCGACGATCCTGGTCGTCCTGGGCGGGGGCATGCGCAGCGAGTTCGTCGTCTTCTACCTCGTCCCGATCGCCGGCGCCTCGCTGATGCTGCCGACCAGCGCGGCCTTCTTCACCGCGTCCATCGCCGTGATCATCCTGCTCAGCGACGCCTTCCTGCGTGGCCTGCGCGAGCAGAACGCCGACCCGCAGCTCTTCCAGGCCGGCCTGTACGGCGCCGCGCTGTTCGGCATCACCGGCTTGCTGCGCCTGCTCTCGGTGCGGCTCAACCGCCAGGAGCAGCTGGCGTACGTGCGCGGCCTGGATCTGCAAAACCAGCTGGAGATCAATCGCCTGGTGATCTCGCAGATGGAACAGGGCGTGATCGTGCTCGACGCCTCGACCACCGTGCGCGCCAACAACCTCGCCGCGCGCCGGCTGCTGGGCATGGGCCAAAGCGCGCAGCTCACCGGGCGCCGCCTGTCCGACCTGCCGGCGCTGAAATCGCTCGCCGACGAGTTCCGCCGCTGGATGGCGACCGAGGCGCACGAGGTCGGCTGGTCCAACCTGATCTTCACCGTGCCGCCGTCGGATGGGGACCGTGCGCAGGCGGCCGTGACGCCGCGCCCGCTGCGCGCGCGCTTCGCGCGGCCGCCCTCGGCGCAGTCGGGCGAGTTCGTCGTCTTCCTGGAGGACCGCAACGCGCTGGAAGAGCGGGCCCAGCAGCTCAAGCTGGCGGCGATGGGACGCCTTACCGCCTCGATCGCCCATGAGATCCGCAACCCGCTGGCCGCGATCAGCAACGCCGGGCAGCTGCTGGCCGAGGACGCCCGGGACGCGATGCAAAAGCGCCTGGCCGGCATCGTGCGCGAGAACACCGCGCGGCTCAACCGGCTCGTCGACGACGTCCTGCGCGTGGCCCGGCGCGAACCGCCGCTGAGCGACGAGTTCGAGCTGCTCGGCTTCGTCGAGGAGTGGGCCGCCGAGTTCGCCCGCGACCGCGGGCTGCCCGAGGGGACCATCGTCGTGCGCGGGGAAGGCCGCAAGGTGATCAAGTTCGAGCAGAGCCACCTGCGCCAGGTCCTGTTCAATCTGGTTGATAATGCGCTGCGGTACTGCTCGGGCGGTCCGGGCAGCGTGGAACTCTTCCTGGAGGCCGCCGCCGAAGTCGACGGGCGTGCCCAGCTGTGGACCATCGATGACGGCGCGGGCGTGGCCCCCGCCGACCGGGCGACGATGTTCGAACCCTTCTTCACGACGCACCTGCGCGGCACGGGCCTGGGTCTGTACCTCGCCCGCGAGTTCTGCATCGCCAACCGTTCCGAGCTGGCCTATGAACCGCTGCGGCGCAGCGGCCGCGAGGACCGCAACGGCTTCGTGGTGCGGTTTTCCCGCGAAGGCGGCGAGGAGGGCCTGGCGCCGCCGTATCTCGACACGCTGCCCGCGCAGGCCGAATCCGCCTTCCGCCGTGACCTCAGCTAGTCGATGAAGTCCGCCGACGTGGCCGATCCCGAAACCGCGATCCGTTCGCACCTGCCTGCCGTACTTGTCGTCGACGACGAGGCCGACCTGCGCGAACTGCTGGGCCTGACCATCGCCCGCCTCGGGCTGGAGGTCGATACCGCAGGCTCGCTGGCCGAGGCCCGCCGCTACCTGCAGGGCCGCACCTACCGCCTGTGCCTGACCGACATGCGCCTGCCCGATGGCTCGGGCCTGGACCTCGTGCGCGAGCTCGGCGCCCGCGGGGAGCCCAAGATAGCGGTCATCACGGCCTACGGCAGCGCCGACAACGCGGTTGCGGCCCTGAAGGCCGGTGCCTTCGATTACCTGGCCAAGCCGGTCGACCTCGATCAGCTGCGGCTGCTCGTGCGCTCGGCCGTCGGCGATGGCCCCGGCACCGCCGGCGGCTCGACCGCCCGCCCGGACGGCGGCGAGGCCACGTCACGCCTGGTGGGCGAGTCGCCCGAGATGGGCAAGCTGCGGGCGATGATCGCGCGCCTGGGCCAGAGCATGGCGCCGGTGGCCATCATCGGCGAGTCCGGCAGCGGCAAGGAGCTCGTCGCGCGCGCGATCCACGCCGTCTCCGCGCGCCGCGACAAGCCGTTCGTCGCCGTCAACTGCGGCGCCATCCCCGAGTCCCTGATGGAGGCCGAGTTCTTCGGCTACCGGCGCGGTGCGTTCACCGGCGCCGACCGCGACCGCGACGGCTTCTTCCAGGCCGCAGCCGGCGGCACCCTGCTGCTCGACGAGGTGGCCGAGCTGCCGCTGGCCATGCAGGTGAAGCTGCTGCGCGCCATCCAGGAGCGGCGCATCCACAAGGTGGGCTCGACGGCGGAGGAGACCGTCGACGTGCGCATCCTCAGCGCCACGCACCAGGACCTGGCGCGCATGGTCGAAGCCGGCCGCTTCCGCCAGGACCTCTTCTACCGGCTCAACGTGATCGAACTGCGCGTGCCCAGCCTGCGCGAGCGCGGCGACGACATAGCCCTCATCGGCAAGGCCCTGCTCGAGCGCATCACGACGCGCGCCGGCGTGCCCCCGGCCTGGCTCACGCCCGAGGCCGAGGGCGTGCTGCGGCGCTGGCCCTTCCCGGGCAACGTGCGCGAGCTCGAGAACGTGCTCGAGCGGGCGGTGGTGCTGACCGGCGGCGGCGAGCTGACGCCCGACGACCTCGTGCTGGAGACTGCGCGCGCGTTCTCCGAGGCCGAAGCGCCGTCCGCGCCGAGAGACGATGACCCGCCCGGCCCCGGTGCGCCCGTCCGTGCGCCGGCCGAGGCGCCGGCACGATATGCGATGCGGGGCGGGGTCCCGAGCGACCTCGTCGCGTACCTCGACGAGGTCGAAGGCGCGGCCATCCAGGCGGCGCTGGCGCAGACGCGCCACAACCGCACGGCCGCTGCCCAGTTGCTGGGCCTCTCGTTCCGCCAGATGCGCTACCGGATGCAGCGCCTGGGCCTCAAGTAGGCGCAGCGGCGGCGCCCGGATCCGCCCGACACCCGATGAACGGCCAAGCGATGCGCGCCGATGCCTGCCGGATCGACCCCGACGGCTGGGCCGCCGGCGTGCGCCGGCTCGCCTCGCCCCACCACGACGCGCGCCCGGCCGGCGCCGCGATCGAGCTGATCGTCGTCCACTGCATCAGCCTGCCGCCGGGGCAATTCGGCGGCGGCGACATCGAGCGCTTCTTCACCGGCGCGCTCGACGCCTCGGCCCACGCCTACTTCGAACGCCTGCGCGGCGTGCGCGTCTCGGCCCACTTTCTCGTCGCCCGCGACGGCCTGCCGACCCAGTTCGTGTCCTGCCTCGACCGCGCCTGGCACGCCGGCGCATCCGCCTGGGAAGGCCGCTCCGCCTGCAACGACTTCTCGATCGGCATCGAGCTCGAGGGCAGCGCGTTCGAACCGTTCACCCGGGCCCAGTACGAGGCACTCGTCGCGCTGCACAGCGGCCTGTGCGCCGCCTATCCGATCCGGGCCACGCGCGGCCACAGCGAGATCGCACCGGGGCGCAAGACCGACCCGGGCCCGCTGTTCGACTGGTCGCAGGTGCCTCGCGGCGGCTGAACCGGGTCGAGCGGAATTTATCGGTTGCCGCCGAGCGAAAGTTCTCCTACCATCTGGACCACAATGGATGGTTGAAAGTATCCATGTACCCACTACATGTTGTAGTAGCAGACGGATCGGAAAACGCGCAGGGGCAGGCGCTTCCGACCCCGCCGGCAAGGTAAACCGGGCTGCGCGGAGCGCCACAGGGCGCCGGACCGCAGATTTCATGATCAAGGGCTTGTGGTCTTCGCCGCGCGCGGCATTCGATCGGCGCAGACCGGGCATTGGGGGATTGCATGCAACATCGATACACGGAGACGCCGGCGGCCGCCGAGGGTGGCGCGGCGGCGATCGGGGCCTTGGCGCTGGGCGCCAATTCCGAAGCGAACCTGGCGCGTCCGCTCGCCTCGTCGCTGGCCGATTACCACGTCATCCGGCGCAACGGCGCGGTCGTCGTGTTCGAGCCGGCCAAGATCGCGGTGGCCATGACCAAGGCGTTTCTCGCGGTGCGCGGTGGGCAGGGTGCGGCATCGGCCGCGATACGCGAGCAGGTCGAGCGCCTGTCGGCGGCGGCCGCCACGGCGCTGATGCGGCGCCAGCCCGCCGGTGGCACTTTCCACATAGAGGACGTCCAGGACCAGGTCGAGCTGTCGCTGATGCGTGACGGCGCCCATGACGTGGCCCGCGCCTACGTGCTGTACCGCGAGCGGCGCAGCCAGGAGCGCGCGCGCCTGGCGCCGGCCCAGCCGGCGCCCGCGTCGATCTCGGTGATCGCCGACGGCCGTTCGGTCCCGCTGGACGAGCCCCGCCTGCGCGCGATGATCGCCGCCGCCTGCCAGGGCCTGACCGACTTCGTGTCCGTCGACGACGTGCTGGCGGCCACGCTGAAGAACCTGTACGACGGCGTGGCGATCGAGGAAGTGCACAAGTCCGCCATCCTGGCCGCGCGGGCGCTGATCGAGACCGACCCGGCCTACAGCGAGGTCAGCGCCCGCCTGCTGCTGCATGTCATCCGGCGCGAGGTGCTGGGCACCGAGGTGCCGCAGGAGGAGATGGCCGGCCATTACCGCGAGTACCTGCCGCGCGGCATCCGCATCGGCGTCGATGCCGGGCTGCTCGACGAGCGCCTGCTGCAGTTCGACATGGACCGCATGGCCCAGGCCTTGCGCCCGGAGCGCGACCTGCAGTTCTCCTACCTGGGCCTGCAGACCCTGTACGACCGCTATTTCCTGCATCGCGACGGCCAGCGCTTCGAGCTGCCCCAGACCTTCTTCCTGCGCGTCGCCATGGGCCTGGCCATCAACGAGGTCGACCGCGAGGCCCGGGCCATCGAGTTCTATGGCCTGCTCTCCAGCTTCGACTTCATGAGCTCGACCCCCACGCTTTTCAACGCCGGCACCACCCACGCCCAGCTGTCGTCCTGCTACCTGAGCACCGTGCCCGACCACCTCGATGGCATCTACGAGGCCATCAAGGACAACGCGATGCTGGCCAAGTTCGCCGGCGGCCTGGGCAACGACTGGACCCCGGTGCGCGCGCTGGGCGCCCATATCCGCGGCACCAACGGCAAGTCCCAGGGGGTCGTGCCGTTCCTCAAGGTCGTCAACGACACCGCCGTGGCCGTCAACCAGGGCGGCAAGCGCAAGGGCGCGGTCTGCTGCTACCTGGAGACCTGGCACCTGGATATCGAGGAATTCCTCGACCTGCGCAAGAACACCGGCGACGACCGGCGCCGGACGCACGACATGAACACCGCCAACTGGATCCCCGACCTGTTCATGAAGCGGGTGGCCGCCGATGCCGGGTGGACGCTGTTCTCGCCCAGCGACGTGCCGGACCTGCACGACCTCACCGGGCGCGCGTTCGAGCAGGCCTACCTCGACTACGAGGCCAAGGCCGCCAGCGGCGTCATCCGCCTGTCCAAGAAGATCCCCGCGGCCCAGCTCTGGCGCAAGATGCTGTCGATGCTGTTCGAGACCGGGCATCCCTGGATCGCCTTCAAGGACGCAGCCAACATCCGCTCGCCGCAGCAGCACGTGGGCGTCGTGCACAGCTCCAACCTGTGCACCGAGATCACCCTGAACACGTCCGACGAGGAGATCGCCGTGTGCAACCTCGGTTCGGTGAACCTGGTGGCGCATCTGCAGCCCGTCGCCGGAGGCGGTTTCGACCTCGATCACGCGAAGTTGCAGCGCACCATCCGGATCGCGATGCGCATGCTCGACAACGTCGTCGACATCAACTACTACGCGGTGGCCAAGGCGCGCAATTCCAACATGCGCCACCGGCCGGTCGGCCTGGGCATCATGGGCTTCCAGGACAGCCTGCACCGCATGCGCATCCCCTATGCGTCGCAGGAGGCCGTGGACTTCGCCGACCGCAGCCAGGAAGCCGTCTGCTACTACGCCTACTGGGCCTCGACCGAACTCGCTGCCGAGCGCGGCGCGTATTCGTCCTTCCGCGGTTCGCTCTGGGACCGGGGCATCCTGCCCCAGGACTCCCTGGACCTGCTGGCGGCCGAACGCGGCGGCCACCTCGAGTGCGACCGCAGCGTCCGCATGGACTGGGATGCGCTGCGCGCCCGTATCGCCCAGTTCGGGATGCGCAACTCCAACTGCGTGGCCATCGCCCCCACCGCCACCATCTCCAACATCGTCGGCGTCTCGGCCAGCATCGAGCCGACCTTCCAGAACCTGTTCGTCAAGTCCAACCTCTCGGGCGAGTTCACGGTGACCAACCCGTACCTGGTGCGCGAACTCAAGGCGATCGGGCTCTGGGACGAGGTCATGGTGGCCGACCTGAAGTATTTCGACGGCAGCCTGGCCCGGATCGATCGCATCCCGGCCGAGATCCGCCGCCTCTATGCCACCGCCTTCGAGATCGACCCCGTCTGGCTGATCGAGTGCGCCGCGCGCCGGCAGAAATGGATCGACCAGGCCCAGTCGCTCAATATCTACATGGCGGGGGTATCCGGCCGCAAGCTCGACGAGACCTACCGGCTGGCGTGGCTGCGCGGGCTCAAGACCACGTATTACCTGCGCACGGTCGGCGCGACCCACGCCGAAAAGGCGACCGGCCGCAGCGGCAGCCTCAACGCCGTGCCGGTAGGCGACAACGGGGCCGGGGCCGACGCCGGCAAGGCGTGCGTGCTGCGTCCGGGCGATGCCGGGTTTGCCGAATGCGAAGTCTGTCAGTAGCGGCCGAGGGGCCGGGGCCGCTCGCCGCCGGGACCAGGACCGGGCGGGGGCCCGGCGCCGGTCCGATACCGTCGCCGTGGGCGACGCCAGCAATGTCACAGGGAGAGATCGGAATGCTGTCAAGCGGTACAGGGTTGTCGGGTCCGCAGGATCTGCGCGGCGGGGCCGTGCCGGCAAAGGCCGCGGCGCTCGTGGGCGAGCGGGTACGCGTCGAGGACAAGCGCATCATCAATGGCCGGGCCGACGTCAACCAGCTCGTCCCGTTCAAGTACAAGTGGGCCTGGGACAAGTACCTGTCGTCCTGCGCCAACCACTGGATGCCGCAGGAGGTGAACATGGCGCGCGATGTCGCGCTCTGGAAGGACCCCAACGGCCTGAGCGAGGACGAACGGCGCATCGTCCGCCGCAACCTGGGGTTCTTCGTGACGGCCGATTCGCTGGCGGCCAACAACATCGTCCTGGGCACCTACCGCCAGATCACGGCGCCCGAATGCCGGCAGTTCCTGCTGCGCCAGGCCTTCGAGGAGGCCATCCATACCCATGCCTACCAGTACATCGTGGAGTCGCTGGGCCTGGAGGAGGGCGAGATCTTCAACGCCTACCGCGAGATCCCGTCGATCCGCGCCAAGGACGAGTTCCTGCTCCCCTTCATCGAGCTGCTCACCGACCCGGCCTTCAAGACCGGCACCCCGGAGACCGACCGCGACCTGCTGCGCTCGCTGATCGTCTTCGCCTGCCTGATGGAGGGCCTGTTCTTCTACGTCGGCTTCGCCCAGATCCTGTCGCTGGGGCGGCAGAACAAGATGACCGGCGCGGCCGAGCAGTACCAGTACATCCTGCGCGACGAGTCCATGCACTGCAATTTCGGCATCGACGTCATCAATCAGATCAAGCTGGAGAACCCGGGACTCTGGACCCCCGCCTTCCGTGGCGAGATCCGCGAACTGTTCTCCCAGGCCGTCGAGCTCGAATACCGCTACGCCGAGGACACGATGCCGCGCGGCGTGCTGGGCCTCAACGCGGCCATGTTCAAGGGCTACCTGCGCTACATCGCCAACCGCCGCGCCCAGCAGATCGGCCTCGAGCCGCTCTATGCGGACCAGGACAATCCCTTCCCCTGGATGAGCGAGATGATCGACCTCAAGAAGGAACGCAACTTCTTCGAGACGCGCGTGCTCGAGTATCAGAGCGGAGGCGCGCTCAGTTGGGACTGAGACACGCGCGCGCGCCGAACGATGGAATTAACGTCGAAACGCGATGTCATATCCGGACATCGACGATTGCTCGGATGCGCAGAATTGCAAATATCTCTTGCAGTTGCCTGCGATTGGGAGTAATAATGCGCCGTGAATTTTGGTAGTTCGGTCTCGCGATCGATCTCTGAATTGAACACAGACAGTCACAGTCGACAACCAGTCGTTCTTCGACTTGGGACGTTAGGCATCGAGACCATCCGGTCTTGTGGCATCGCTCCCGCGCTCGATTCCACCGCCCGTACGGGTGGGTCCACTGCGCTTCCGAACTCCCCTCTCTCCCTTACTTGCGCCGGCGGCAGCACCAGCCCGGCGCATCGCATGCGTGCCGACCTGCTGCAGGTCCCAGCGCGCGCATGCCGTGCCGAATTCATCAGCGTCAACGGCCAGTGCCCTGTCCGTTCCGCGCTTCGCTCGGATATGCGCCAATCAAAACGCATTTCTGGGCATGCCGCGGCGACAGTGCCTCCGCATGCGCCGATGAATAGCCCGGTGCGCCGCTCTGGCGGCCGGGTTTCCATCTCAACCATTGCAAATCAATCGCTCTAATTCAGGAGATTCACATGGCAACGAAGAAAGCTGCAAAGAAGACTGCGAAGAAGGCCGCCAAGAAGCCGGCGAAGAAGGCCGTCAAGAAGACTGCGAAGAAGGCGGTCAAGACGGCAAAGAAGGCTGCCAAGAAGTCTGCGAAAAAGGCGGCCAAGAAGTCGGCCAAGAAGGCGGCCAAGAAGAAGGCCGCCAAGAAATCCGGTAAAAAAAAAGTAGCTAAGGCGGCCAAGAAGCCGGCGGCTGCCAAAGCGCCGGCTGCCAAGAAGAAGTCTGCTGCCAAGAAGAAGTCGGCGCCCAAGAAGACCGCAGCCAAGCCGGTTGCGCCGGCGCCGGCGGCTCCTGCCGCGGCGCCGGCTCCGGCCCCCGCGGTCGGGGCACGGACCCCGCTGAACCCGACCACGGCATGGCCGTTCCCCACGGGTAGTCGTCCGTAAGAACGCCATCGAGCTGGTTTTTGGGGCGCCCGTTTCCCGGGCGCCCTTTTTATTTCTGCGCGCGGCACGCGGCCGCGCCCCGGAGGCCCCGCGCCGCCGGGCAAGCGCGAACGGCTCCGTCGCAGGCCGCGGCTACAATCGGCCGCGGATCGAAGCTGCCCGAGGACCCGCGGCACCGACCCACCCACCCGCTTCAACGAGGGCCCTAGCGATGTTGGTCGAGATCTTCCGCCTGCTCCTGAGCGCGATTGCCGGTCTGCTGGGCAGCGCGCTCCTGCTGCGCATCTACCTGGGCTGGCTGCGCGTGTCGCGCAACAACCCCTTGGCCATCTTCTGCGTCGCGCTGACGGACTGGCTGGTGGCTCCGCTGCGGCGCGTGCTGCCGCTGCGGGGACGCATCGACGCCGCGACGCTGGCGGCCGCCCTGGTGGTCGCGGTGGTCTTCGTCTTCATCATGGGCGTGCTGCGCAACCCGGGACCCTGGAACTGGTACCTGTTCCTTCCCAGCGTCCTGCTGCTGTTGATCCACTGGGCCCTGTACCTGGTCATGATGCTGGTGCTGGCCAATGTCATCTTCAGCCTGGTAAATCCGCACGCGCCGCTCGCACCGGTCTTCGACATCCTGTCGCGCCCCTTTCTCGCCCCGCTGCGCCGGGTCATGCCGCTGGTCGGCGGCTTCGACCTCTCGCCGACCGTCCTGATCTTCGTCATCTGGGTGGCACTGCTGGTCCTCGATCAGCTGATGTTCTAGCCGGAACTCACCAGGGCCGGTATCCGTAGGCGTCCTGGAACCGCTGCGCGATCTGCGCCCGTGTCGGCGCGTGGCGCTGGGCGCCGTTGTGCTCGATCTTGGCCGCGCCCATCACCGATGCCAGCCGCCCCGAGGTCTCCCAGGGCATGGCATTGACGATGCCGTAGAGCAGGCCGGCGCGATAGGCGTCACCGCAGCCGGTCGGATCGACGATCTGCGTCGCGGGTGCCGGCGGAATGGCGAGCATGCCCTGGCGGGTGTGGATCTCGGAGCCCTCGGCGCCGCGCGTCACGATCAGCGCTTCGAGCCCCTGCGCCAGTTCGCTCAGCTCGCATCCGAGCTTGGTGGAGAGCATCTTGCCCTCGTAGTCGTTGACCGCCAGGTACGTGGCCTGCTCCGCGAACCAGCGCAGTTCGTCGCCGGAGAACTGCGGCATCGCCTGGCCCGGATCGAACACGAACGGAATCCCCAGCCGCACCAGTTCCCGGGCATGCGCCAGCATGCCGTCGCGGCCGTCCGGGCCGACCAGCGCGACGTCGATCGGCACGTCCTCCGGGATGGCGTTCAGGTGCGAGTGCGCCATGGCCCCCGGATGGAAGGCCGTGATCTGGTTGTCGTCCAGGTCGGTCGTGATGAATGCCTGTGCGGTGCGCGTGCCCTCGATGCGCATGACCCGGCTGCGGTCGATGCCCAGCGCGTCGAAGCGGGCGAGGTATTCGTCGGCGTTGTCGCCGATCGTGCACAACGGCAGCGGATCGCCCTCCAGCAGGGCCAGGTTGTAGGCGATGTTCCCCGCCACGCCGCCGAACTCCTGGCGCAAGCTCGGCACGAGGAAGGCAACATTCAGTATGTGGACCTGGTCGGGAAGGATGTGGTCCTTGAACCGCCCGTGGAACACCATTATCGAGTCGTACGCCAGGGAACCGCAGATCAGGGTCTTCATGGGGACTCGCCGTCGAGGAAGGGAAGTTGCATGCCGGTTTGGGGCGCGGGACCCGGGGCGCGGTCCCGCAGCACGCGCCGGGCTAGGGGTAGAAAGGATAGGCCACGAAACCGGCCGCGTTGACGCCCGGCAGGTCGAACAGCAGGCGCACCGTGAAGTCTGCCCCCGGTGCGATGCTCTGGGCCGCGGGATCCACGCCGGCGGCGTGCACGCCCAGGTAGTCCGATGGCAGGAACACCTTGCGCGCCACCGCCTGGTTGAGGCTGTCGGTGATGGTCAGCTCCATCGCCGGGACCGCGACCGGATAGCCGGCCCGGTTGCGCACCACGGCGTCGAGCTCCAGCGTCCCGGTGCCCGGCGTCTTCTCCAGGTCGCTGCTGACCACCGCGAGCAGGTCGGGCCGCATCGGAAACTGCGCGGTGCACGACAGCGGGACGCACAGCGCGGCCAGCACCGGCTGCAGCTCGGGAAAGTGGACGATCGCATCGGCGCGGTAGAGCAGCGCCGCCTCGATCGCCAGCGCGGGCACCATCAGCACGCAGGCCACCAGCATCGCCAGGCGTCCCGCGCGGCTGGTGCCCGGCGCCCGTGGACGCAGGAAGCCCGGTTCCTCCACGGCGTCTTCGCCCCAGGCCCCGTCTGCCGGGGCCTGCGCGCCGGTCGCCCGCAGGAACAGGTGATCGAACGAGGGTTCGGACGACCCTTCCACCGGTGCCTCGGTGTTGGACGGCTGCGCGATCAGCGTCAGCGCGCCTTCGCCCGATCCCGGCTCGTTCTCGGTTTCGGCCGATGTCCCGAAGGCCACCGGCGCCGCTTCGGGCGCGCGCGTGCGTGTGCGCGGCGCCGACGGCTCCCGGCCTTGCGCCGCGCCGGCACCGGCCGCCGTCGCCGCCGCCGCTCGTGCCGCGCTTTCAGGTTTGCCTGCCCGAGGAGAAGCCGCAATGGGGCGCGGCGCCGCGGAGGCGGTGGCGGCGGAAGCTGCGGCGGAAACCCCCGCGGAAACTCCGGCGGAAACTCCGGACGCCGCGGCGGCAGCCGTTGCACCCGCCGGCGCGCCGGCCGGCGCCGCGGCCGCAGCCGCCCGGGTGGGCGCGTCCGTGTCGGCGTCCGGGGCATCCGGCGCGCGCGCGGCGTCGACGGCGCCGGCGCGCCGCGGTTCCATGTAGTCCAGGCAGCCGATCGCGTTGAAGACGCTGCGGCACGAGCCGCAGCGCACCATGCCGCCGCGCGACTTGAGCTGCTCGGCGGCGACGCGGAACAGCGCGCTGCAGTTGGGGCAACGGGTGGCCAGTGCCATGGCTCAGTCCTTGCGTTTGCCGGCCAGCGCCACCCAGCCCTCGTCCGTGTCCCAGACCTGCAGATCGATGGCCGGGTCGGCGCGCCGGTAGGCGTCCATCACGTCGTTCGCCTGGCGTGCGAGCACGCCCGACAGCAGTATCGATCCGCCGCGACCGACCCGGCGCGACAGCGATGGGGCCAGCAGTACCAGCGGGTTGGCGAGGATATTGGCGACCACGAGATCGAACCGACGCGCATCGCCGCCGGACCCGACGTCGCCCGCGGCTTCGGCGCCGAATTGCTCTGGCGTAGTGTAGCGGGCGTGCGCGCCATTGCGCCGCGCGTTCTCCGTCGCGGTGGCCAGGGCCTGTGGATCGATGTCGACGCCGGCCACCTCGCCCGCCCCGAGCAGCGCGGCGCATATCGACAGGATGCCGGAGCCGCAGCCGTAGTCCAGGACGCTGCTGCCGGGTGCCATTTCGCGCTCGATCCAGCGCAGGCAAAGACGGGTCGTCGGGTGCGTGCCGGTCCCGAACGCGACCCCGGGATCGATGCGGACGTTGATCGCATCCGGTTCGGGCGGTTCGTGCCAGCTCGGCACGATCCAGATGCGGCCGACCGCGATCGGGCCGAACTGCGACTGCGTCTGCGCCACCCAATCGCGGTCGTCCACGACCCGCTGCCGCGCGATCGGCGGCTCGGGCAGGCCCAGCGCCTGAGCCGCCGCGGCCATCACGCGCGCGGCGTCGGCGTCGGCGCCGACGAGCACGCAGACCCGGTTGTTGCGCCACGCGGGCGGGCTCGGCGCCAGCCCCGGCTCGCCATACACGGCGACCTCGTCATCGGTATCGCCGTCCTCGTCCTCGACGGCGACCGAAACCGCGCCGGCCTCGAGCAGCGCGTCGCACCAGGCCTCCAGGCCCTCGGCCGGCAGGCGCAACTGCAGTTCCACCAAGGCCACGATCCGCTGCCTCCGTCACGCCCCGCGCGCCGCGGGGCTCACCCCTGGTTGGCCTTCTTTTCGGCGAGCCGCTTTTCCAGGTAGTGGATGCTCGTGCCGCCCTGGACGAACTTCTCGTCCATCATCAACTCCCGGTGCAGCGGGATGTTGGTGCTGATGCCCTCGACGACCGCCTCGGACAGGGCGGTGCGCATGCGCGCGATCGCCTGGTCGCGGGTCTCCCCGTAGCAGATCAGCTTGCCGATCATCGAGTCGTAGTTCGGGGGCACGAAGTAGCCCGTGTAGGCATGCGAATCGACGCGCACGCCGGGGCCGCCCGGCGGGTGCCATGCCGTTATGCGGCCCGGACTGGGCGTGAAACGGTACGGGTCCTCGGCGTTGATGCGGCATTCGATCGCGTGGCCGCGCGTCACGATATCGCGCTGGCGCAGCAGCAGCCGTTCGCCCGCGGCGATGCGGATCTGGTACTGGACGATGTCGATGCCGGTGACCATCTCGGTCACCGGGTGCTCCACCTGGACGCGCGTGTTCATCTCGATGAAGAAGAACTCGCCGTTCTCGTAGAGGAACTCGAAGGTGCCGGCGCCGCGGTAGTCGATCTTGCGGCAGGCGTCGGCGCAGCGGTCGCCGATGCGCTCGATGGCCTTGCGCGGGATGCCCGGCGCCGGCGCCTCCTCCAGGATCTTCTGGTGCCGGCGCTGCATCGAGCAGTCGCGCTCGCCCAGCCATACGGCGTTGCGGTGCTGGTCGGCGAGGACCTGGATCTCGATATGGCGCGGGTTCTCCAGGAACTTCTCCATGTAGACCATCGGGTTGCCGAAGGCGGACTGGGCTTCCTGGCGCGTCATCGTCACCGCGCTCAGCAGCGCTGCCTCGGTGTGGACCACGCGCATGCCGCGCCCGCCGCCCCCGCCCGAGGCCTTGACGATGACGGGGTAGCCCAGGGCCCGCGCGGTGCGGATGATCTCGCGCGGATCCTCGGGCAGCGCCCCGTCGGAGCCGGGCACCGTGGGCACGCCGGCCTCGACCATCGCGCGCTTGGCCGACACCTTGTCGCCCATCAGCCGGATCGACTCGGGCCGCGGCCCGATGAAGACGAAGCCGCTGCGTTCGACGCGTTCGGCGAAATCGGCGTTCTCCGACAGGAAGCCGTAGCCGGGGTGGATCGCCTCAGCGTCCGTCACCTCCGCGGCGCTGATGATCGCCGGGATGTTGAGGTAGCTGTCCTTGGACGCGGCCGGTCCGATGCACACCGACTCGTCGGCGAGCTTGACGTACTTCGCATCGGCGTCGACCTCCGAGTGCACGACGACCGTGCGAATGCCAACCTCGCGGCAGGCGCGCTGGATGCGCAGGGCGATTTCGCCCCGGTTGGCGATGAGGATCTTTCCGAACATGGGTCTTGGGCAGCCTGGGCGGGAATTGCCGCCATCGCTGTCGACGGCCGGCGGTTTGTGGGGTGTCAGCCGATCACGAACAGCGCCTGGCCGTACTCGACGGCCTGGCCGTTCTCGACGAGGATCTCGCGGACCGCGCCGGTGACCTCGCACTCGATCTCGTTGAGCAGCTTCATGGCTTCGATGATGCACAGCGTGTCGCCGGGCTTGACGTTCTGGCCGACCTCGACGAATGCCTTGGCGTCGGGCCCGGGCGAGCGATAGAAGGTGCCGACCATCGGCGACTTCACCACGAGCCCGGCGGCGACCTCCGGCGGCGCCGGTGCCACCGCCGGTGCAGAGGCGGCGGCAGCCGGCGGCGCGCCGGCAGGGTAGGGCGCCGGCGCGTAGGCCGGCGCGGCGGCCGCGGCGGGCGGATTCGGGTGCTTGACGATGCGCACCTTGTCCTCGCCCTCGGTGACCTCGATCTCCGCGATGCCGGACTCGGCTACGAGGTCGATCAGCGTCTTCAACTTGCGCAAATCCATGCTTACCTCACGAATTGAACCTGGCCGGAACCGGCGGCTGGTCCTTGCCCTGCCGCCGGAGCGCCCGGGCGCGGCGGCGCCTGCGGCTCAGCGCCGGGCCGGGCTGGCCGCCGCGCCTGCTTGCGCGTCCGGCGCCGCGCCCGCCGCCGCCACCTTGAAACCCGCCGCGAATTCCAGCGCCAGGTGATAACCGGCCACCCCGAGTCCGACGATCGAGCCGATCGCATGCTCGGCCAGCAGGGAACTGTGTCGGAACGACTCCCGGCGATGGATGTTGGAGATGTGGACCTCGACGTAGGGCAGGTCGACGCCGACCAGCGCGTCGCGCAGCGCGATGCTGGTATGCGTGAATGCACCGGCGTTGATGATGATGAAGTCCACTCCCTCCGCTCGGGCCGCGTGGATGCGGTCGATCAATGCCCCCTCGTGGTTGCTCTGGTAACAACGCAGCCCAAGTTGCTTTTCGGTGGCAAAAGCTTCCAAGCTGCGCTCAACATCGTCCAAGCTCTGCGTACCGTAGAGACCCGGTTCCCGGGTGCCGAGCAGGTTCAGGTTCGGACCGTTGATGAGGAGGATGGATACAGCCAAGCCAGTGCCTTCCCGGTGCAGTTTCTTGTCGAGTTATTGAAGGCGAAAAGCAAAAATACGGCGCAGAAGCGCGCTATTGTCGGCAGAATTGGGGTTTTTGTCCAGCCGATGACTTAATGCGCCGCGGCGAGCCACCGACGCAATTCGTCATTGGCCAGGGCGCCGGTGCGGGCCTGGAGAAGCTGGCCGTCGCTCGAGAACAGTGCAGTATAGGGGAGAACGCCCTGCTGGTCGCCGACGCTGCGCGCCAGCGCCAGCGCGTCATAGCCGCCGGCCAGCAGCGTCAGGTGCAGGCCCAGCCGCTTGCTGAAGGTGCGCACCGTGGCGGCGTCCTCGGCGCCGATGCCCACCACCTGCACGTTCCTGGCGGCGTACTCCTGCTGCAGCCGGTCGAGGTCCGGCATCTCCGCGACGCACGGCGGGCACCACGTGGCCCAGAAATTGACGACGAGCACCTTGCCCTTCCATTGCGACAGCCCCTGCGGATGGCCATCGGCGTCGGGCAGCGTCAGCGCGTAGAGCCCCGCCGCTGCCGTGGCCTCGACGGCGGCCGCCGAGCGCGCCTGCCACCACCACGCGCCCGCGCCGGCCAGCAGGGCCAAAGCGGCCAGGACGGCGCCCAGCCGCGCCCCGCGCGCGGCACTAGCCATGCCCGGACGGCCCGCCGGTACCGGCGCTCGCTCCGGTCTCGGCCAGCAACTGGCGCACCATCGCCAGGCCGGCGCGCCCCGAGCGCTCGATCGGGTGCTGCTGTTCGTCGCTCGCGCGCGCGCGGTTGGCGGCGGACATGCGCAGTCCCAGCGGGTCGTAGACGGTGAGCAGCACGCCGACGCCCTCCTTGCCGGCGCCGGGCGTGCGGCCGCCGACGACGAAGCCGATCGATTCCTGGGCGTGCGCCTCGCCGCCGGCGGCCTCGTCGACGCGGATCGCGAGGCCGCGGTCGAGCAGGGCCATCTCCACGTCCTTGGCGCTTTCGGCGTACAGGTGCAGATGGATGTGGCTGTGGCGGGTCGCGCTGCCGTTGAGCACGGCCCCCACCAGGTAGGGGTCGAAGGCGGCGAGCGCCTCCATCCATTGGGCCGCCAGGAGGCGCAGGTCCTGCAGCCAGGCGCGGTACGGGGCACCGACGACGCCGCGCAGGTAGGCGCGCAGGGCCACCTCGACCTGGGCGTTGTCCGGCAGGCAGTCGCGTGCGCGCGCGGCATCGCCGACGACCTCGGCGGCGGCCTTGCGCTTGGCCGCGCCGCAGTCTTCCCCGTCTTCCGCCATGCGGCGGGCCGCGAGCGCAGCGATCTCCAGCTGCAGCCGTTCCCGGTTTCCCATGGGCATCATGTCCGAAGCCGCCTTCCGCAGTCGCGTTACTGCACCATCGCCACGAGTCTACCCAGTTCCGCGCCCTTGTTGCCAGCACGACGGGCAATAGAATCGGCGGCTTCATCGATCGAACGAGAGCGCGCCGTGCACCTGCACATCCTGGGAATCTGCGGAACCTTCATGGGCGGCGTGGCGCGCCTGGCGCTGGCGGCGGGTCACCGCGTGACGGGCTGCGACACGGCGGTCTACCCCCCGATGAGCGAGCAGCTGCGCGCCGCCGGCGTCGACGTGATAGAAGGTTATGGCGCCGATCAGCTGGCCCTGCGACCGGACCTCTTCGTGGTGGGCAACGTGGTCCGTCGCGGCAACGCGCTGTTCGAGGCCGTGCTCGACGCCGGCCTGCGCTTTTGCTCGGGACCCGCCTGGGTCGGGGAGAACCTGCTGCGCGACCGGCACGTGGTGGCGGTGGCCGGGACCCACGGCAAGACCACCACCTCGGCCATGGTGGCGTGGATACTCGAGCGGGCCGGCGCCGACCCGGGCTTTCTCATCGGCGGCGTGCCGCGCGACTTCGAGGTCTCGGCGCGCCTGGGCGCCGGTCGCGCCTTCGTCATCGAGGCCGACGAATACGACTCGGCGCTCTTCGACAAGCGCAGCAAGTTCGTCCATTACTTCCCGTCGACCCTGGTGCTCAACAACCTCGAGTTCGACCACGCCGACATCTTTCCCGACCTCGCCGCCATCGAGACGCAGTTCCACCACCTGCTGCGCTGCGTCCCGCGCAACGGCCGCATCATCGTCAACGCGCGCGACGCCGCGCTGGCCCGGGTCCTGGCGCGCGGTGTCTGGTCCGCGGTGGAGCACTTCGACGCCGCCGCCGACTGGCACTGGCGCGACGAACCCGACGGGCAGGACAGCTTCACGGTGTGGCGCGCCGACACGCGCCTGGGCGCGCTGCGCCAGGGTCCGGCCGGGGACCACAACCGCAGCAATGCGGTCGCCGCGCTCGCCGCGGCCGCCCACCTGGGCGTGGACGTGCAGCGCGGCATCGATGCGCTGCGCGACTTCGCCGGCGTGCGCCGCCGCCTGGAGGTGCGCGGCCAGGCCGGCGGCGTGACCGTCTACGACGACTTCGCCCACCATCCGACGGCCATCGCGACCACCATCGCCGGACTGCGCCGTCGCGTCGGCGCGGCGCGCATCCTGGCGCTGCTCGAGCCGCGCTCCAACACCATGCGCCTGGGCGCGATGCAGGACCAGATGGCCGCCAGCCTGGCCGGTGCCGATCTCGTCTTCTGCCATGGACCGACCACGGGTCCCAACGCGCTCGGCTGGGACCCGCGCCTGGCGCTGCAGCCGCTGGGCCCGCGGGCGCGCGTCTTCGACGCGCTCGACGCGCTGGTCGCCGCCGTCGCCGCCGAGGCGCGCCCGGGCGATCATGTGCTCGCGATGAGCAACGGCAGCTTCGGTGCGGTGCACGCGCGCGTTCTGGCCGCGCTGGCGCCTGCGCCGGCCGGATGACGGCCGGCCGATGATCCTCTACCTGCACGGCTTCCTGTCGACCCCGGCCTCGACCAAGGCGCGCCAGCTGCAGGCTGCCCTGGCCGCCTGCGGGCACGGCGCGGAATTCCTCTGCCCGGCCTTGCCGGTATCGCCGCGCGCTGCCGCGGGGCTCGCCCTGGCGGCGGCCGGGCTCGAGGATCCTGCCCGCCTGTGCATCGTCGGCAGTTCGCTGGGCGGCTATTACGCCACCTGGGTGGCCGAGCAGCTCGGTTGCCGGGCGGTCCTGCTCAACCCGGCGGTGCGCCCCTACGAGAACCTCGCGGCGCGCATCGGCCGGCAGCGCGAGTTCGGCAGCGGCCGCGCCGTCGACATCCTGCCCGAGTACCTGGACGAGTTGCGCGCGCTCGACACCCCGGCGCCGAGCCTGCCGCAGCGCTACCTGCTGATCGCCGCGACCGGGGACGAGGTCCTGGACCACCGGCAGATGATCGAGCGCTACGCCGGATGCCACATGCGCATCGTCAGCGGCAGCGACCACGCGCTGTCGGATTTCGAGCGCCATTTGCCCGAAGTGCTTCGATTTTGCGGCGTTTCTCCGGCGAAGCTCTGAAGGCCGTGCGGATCATCCCGGGTGCCGTTGCGCTATTGTCCGGTGCATGCATGTCTTGTTCGAGGACGATGGCGACCTCAAGGCGGGCACCGTGCGCTCGTCGACGGATGCCTCGTATCAGGTCGACTCCACCAGCGGCAAGCGCATCAAGGTCAAGGCCGCGGCCGTCCTGCTGCGTTTCGAGCAGCCGCGCGCGGACGAACTGCTCGCGGCCGCGCAGGCCGAGGCCGCCGGCATCGAGGTCGACTTCCTCTGGCAGTGCGCGCCCCAGCAGGAATTCGGCTTCGATCAGCTGGCGCGCGAATACTGCGGCCATGAGCCCACGGCCGTCGAGGCCGCGGCCATCCTGCTGCGCCTGCAGTCGGCGCCGGTCTACTTCCAGCGCAAGGGCCGCGGCCGATTCCGGCCGGCAGCCCCCGACGTGCTGCGCCAGGCCCTGGCCGGGGTCGAGCGCCGGCGCCTGCAGGAGGAGCAGCGCGCGCGCATGGTGCAGGAACTCGGCGCCGGCCTGCTGCCGCCGGCCATCGCGGCACTGGGCGCCGAGCTGCTGATCAAGCCGGACCGCGGCGGCATCGAATACAAGGCGCTCGAGCAGGCGGCGCACGAACGGCACACGACCCCGTTGCGGCTGCTGCTGTCGTGCGGCGCCATCGCCTCCCCGTACCGCTGGCACGTCGACTCCTTCCTGGCGCGTGCCTTTCCGCGCGGGGTCGGGTTCGCGCCCGGCCTGGCGCCGCCGCCGCCGGCCGCGGCCTTGCCGCTGGCCACCGCCGCCGCGTTCTCGATCGATGACAGCGCCACGACCGAGATCGACGACGCGTTCTCCGTCCAGCGCAGTGCCGAGGCCATCGTCGTGGGCATCCACATCGCGGCCCCGGGCTCGGCGATCCTGCCGGGCAGCGAGCTCGATGCCGCGGCGCGCGCGCGCATGTCCACCGTGTACGCACCCGGACTCAAGTACACGATGCTGCCACCCTCGTGCATCGACGCCTACTCGCTGGCCGAGGGACGCACGGTGCCGGCGCTCTCGTTGTACTTCAACCTGGATCCGCAGACCTGCGCCGTGCGCGCGGTGCACAGCGCGCTCGAGAACGTGCGCGTCGCCGCCAACCTGCGCTACGACGTGCTCGACGCCCGGATCAGCGCCGAAGGCCTCGACGCCGGGCAACTGGACCTGCCGTTCGGCGCCGAGCTGGTCGCGCTGTGGCGCTTCGCCAATGTCCTGCGCGCCGCGCGCGAGCAGGCGCGCGGCCGGCCCGAGCCCAAGGGGCGCGAGGAGGTCTCGCTGGTGCTCGAGGGCGAGGGCGAGGACGCGCGGGTGCACCGGTACGCGCGCCGGCGCGATGCGCCGCTCGATCTCATCGTCGCCGAACTGATGATCCGCGCCAACCAGCACTGGGGCGAGTGGCTCGACGCGCTCGGCATGGTGGGGATCTACCGCTCGCAGGCGCAGGGCCGCGTGCGCATGTCCACCACGCCGGCGCCGCACGAGGGCCTGGGCGTGGCGCACTACGCCTGGTGCACCTCGCCGCTGCGCCGCTACGTCGACCTCGTCAACCAGCGCCAGCTGCTGGCCGCGGTGGCCGGCACCACGCCGCCGCACCGGCGCGGCGACGCCGAGCTCTTCGCCGTCGTCTCGGGCTTCGATGCCGCGTACACGGCGTACGCCGAGTTCCAGGAGACCATGGAACGCTACTGGAGCCTGCGCTGGCTGCAGCAAAATGGGGTCCAGCGCATCCACGCCCACGTGGCCCGGGGCGACATCGTGCGCGTGCAGGGGCTGCCGATGACGCTGCGCCTCGCGGCGGCCACCGCCTACGCGCGTGGCCAGGAGCTCGAACTCGAGATCGGCGCGATCGACCTCGTCGACCTCTCGACCGAAGCGCGTCTGCTGCAGGTGCTACCGCAAGTGGGTGATGCCGCGCCTGCCAGCGCCGACCCGGACGCCGATGATCCGGATCCGGGCACCGTCCCGGCTGCCGCCGCCGCCGAGCAGGCGGCGCCCGGGCCCGGCGGGGCCGCGTGAGCGCTTCCGGACCGACCCGTCTGCCATCGCCCGTCGCCATGCACGCTGCCGATTCCCGGGATTGCCGCAAACGTGCCCGCTGCCGTGCGCCTGCTCGATAACCGCATCCTGCTGACCGCGCTGGGCGCGTCCATCGCCGTGCACGCGGTCGCGCTGACCATACGCTTCGTCGATCCCGATTTCTTCCGCCAGATCGTCACCGCGCCGCCGCTCGAGGTGATCCTCGTCAATGCCCGCAGCGACAAGCGCCCGGTCGCGCCGCAGGCGCGCGCCCAGGCCAACCTCGACGGGGGAGGGAACAACCAGGAGGGCCGGCGCTCCTCGCCGCTGCCCGACGCGGCCACCGTCGTCGACGGCGATGCGCTGGAGTCGGCCCGCCGCACGGTCGAGCAGCTCGAGCGCGAGCAGCGCGAACTGCTCGCCTCGTACAAGGCGAACCAGCTGACGTCGCCGATGGACGTGCCCGCCCAGCCGCTGTCGCCGAGCCCGGAGGACGCCCGGCGTCCGCAACAGCAGCTCTCGCGCATGCAGGCCGAGATCGCCAAGGAGATCTCCGACTACCAGAAGCGCCCGCGCGTGCACCATTTCATGCCCAGCGCATCCGAGTATCGTTTCGCGCGCTACTTCGAGGACTGGCGCACGCGCGTCGAGAAAGTCGGCAATGACCATTACCCGGACGCGGCGAGAGGCAAGATCTATGGAACCCTGCGCATGACCGTGGTCATCGATCGCGACGGCTCGCTGATCCAATCGATAATCGAGCAATCTTCGGGCTCGGCCGTGCTTGACAGCGCGGCACAGCGTATTGTTAAGCTCTCCGCTCCTTTTCCGCCCTTTCCTCCCGACATGGCCCGCGATACCGATCGACTCGAGATCACCCGCAGCTGGATCTTCACCAACGACCAGTTCGCCACGCGGGCCGACGGCACGGGCGTGCCGCATTGACCTATGAAGCCGCCGGATCGCTACGCCGTCGTCGGCAACCCGATCGCGCACAGCCGGTCGCCGGAGATACATCGGCTGTTTGCGCGCACGACCGGCCACGACGTCATTTATGAGAAGCTCGAGGCGCCGCTCGACGGCTTCGAGGACTTCGCGCTGGGCTTGCGCGATAGCGGCTACCGGGGACTGAACGTGACCATCCCGTTCAAGCTGGACGCGGCCAAGCTCTCCGACGACCTGAGCGCGCGAGCGCGCCTGGCCGGCGCGGTCAATACCCTGAAGTTCGACGGCGACGACATCCTGGGCGACAACACCGACGGCGTCGGGTTCGTGCGCGACATCCGCGAGCGCATGGAATTCACGATCGCCGGTGCCGCGATCCTCGTCCTGGGCGCCGGCGGCGGCGTGCGCGGGCTCGTGGCCTCGCTGCTGGAAGAGCGGCCCAAGTGGATCGCCGTGGCCAATCGCACGCACGGCCGCGCGCAGGAACTGGCCGACGAGTTCGGCGTCGAGGCGATCCGCTTCGACGAGGTTCCGGCCGAGCACTTCGACCTCATCATCAACGGCACCTCGAGCAGCCTCAACCACGATGCACCTCTGATCGATCCGGAGACCTTCGACGACTGCGTGCTCGCCTACGACCTCGTCTACGCCGCGGGTCCGACGCCGTTCATGGGCCTGGCCAAGCGCGGTGGCGCGCGTCGCGTCAGCGACGGCCTGGGCATGCTCATCGAGCAGGCGGCCGAGTCCTTCGCCCTCTGGCGCGGCGTGCGCCCGCAGACCGCCGGCGTCTATCGCGAGATGCGCAAGCAGCTGGACCTGGGCGCGGCGCCGGCTTGATGCGCCTGCCCGGCCGGGGGGGCGCCTGGTTGCGACGCGGCGCCCTTGCCCTGATCGCGGCGCTGCTGGGCGTGCAACTGTGGTTCTTCGGCTGGGTGCTGTTCTGGAAGTGGCACAACCCGGTGCTCACCGCGTTCATGCGCCACGACCGCGATCGCCTGGAACTGGCGGTGCCGGCGCGCGGCAAGCGGCCGCCCGAACTGCAGCACGTCTGGGTCGACTACGCGCACATCTCGTCCAACCTCAAGCGCGCGGTCGTCACCTCGGAGGATGCGCGCTTCCTCAGCCACGAGGGCGTCGACTGGGAGGCCCTGGAAAAGGCCTACCAGGACAACCAGCGCCGCGGCCGCACGGCCCGCGGCGGGTCGACGATCTCCCAGCAACTGGCCAAGAACCTCTTCCTCTCGGCGAACCGCAGCTATGCGCGCAAGCTCCAGGAGATGATCATCGCCTTCATGATCGAGGCGGCGTGGGACAAGCGCCGCATACTCGAGGTGTATCTCAACGTGGTCGAGTGGGGCGACGGCATCTTCGGTGCCGAGGCCGGCGCACGCCACTACTACGGTGTCCCGGCCGCCGCGCTCGATCCGGTGCAGGCGGCGCGCATGGCGGCCATGCTGCCCAGCCCGAAGTTCTTCGACCATCACCGCGACGGCCCCTACCTGTCGCAGCGCGCCGAAGTCATCGTGCGCTACCTGCCGATGGCCCGGATCCCCTGAGCGCCGCATCGCGTCCTGCCGCCGGAACGCCGGCTCACCTATACTCGCGCGAGGCCAAACCACGGAACCCGACCGATGAACCGCCCGCTCGCTTCCCCCCGCTATTCGGACGTGGCGATCGCGCTGCACTGGCTGCTGGCGCTGGCGCTGCTCGTTTCCTTCTGCGTCGGCCTGTACATGGCGGACCTCAAGCTGTCGCCCACGCGCATTCGCCTGTTCAACTGGCACAAGTGGGCCGGTATCTCGATCCTGCTGCTGTCGGCGTTCCGGCTCGGCTGGCGCCTGAGCCACCGTCCGCCGGAAGAACCGGCGACGATCGGCGCGCTCAAGAAGCGCATCGCCAAGGCGACCCACTGGCTGCTCTACCTGCTGTTCTTCATCGTGCCGCTGTCGGGCTGGGCCTACAGTTCCTCGGCCGGTTTCCCGGTGGTCTGGTTCGGCAAGATCCCGCTGCCGGATTTCGTCCCCGTCGACAAGGGTCTGGCCGAGGTGCTCAAGAACGTGCACGACACGCTGACCTTCTGCCTGGGCGGGCTGGTCGCGCTGCACGTGGCCGCCGCCCTGCAGCACCAGTTCGTCGAGCGCGACTCGCTGCTGCTGCGCATGGTCCCGGCCCGGCGCGATACCTCCGGCTGAGCCCGGCTCGCTGGCGGCGCCATCATCCTGCGCGCCGCGCCGTTCAGCGCTGCGGCTCCAGTCCCATCTGCGTCCAGATGCCGTCGACCCGCGCCTTCACCGCCGCGCTCATCGTCATGCGCCGGCCCCAGGCGCGGTTCGTCTCGCCCGGCAGCTTGTTGGTGGCGTCGATCCCCATCTTGCTCCCCAGGCCGGCGACCGGGCTGGCGAAATCCAGGTAGTCGATCGGCGTGTTGTCGACGAGCACGGTATCGCGCAGCGGATCGACGCGGGTGCTGATCGCCCAGATGACGTCCGTCCAGTTGCGCACGTCGATGTCGTCGTCGACGACGATGACGAACTTGGTGTACATGAACTGGCGCAGGAAGCTCCAGATGCCGAACATGACGCGCCGGGCGTGGCCCGGATACTGCTTGCGCATCGAGACCACGGCCATGCGGTAGCTGCAGGCCTCCGGCGGGAGAAAAAAATCGACGATCTCCGGAAAGGTCCGCTGCAACAGCGGTACGAAGACCTCGTTGAGCGCCGCGCCGAGCACCGAGGGTTCGTCCGGCGGCCGCCCGGTGTGCGTCGAGAGGAAGAGCGCGTCGCGGCGCATCGTGATCCGCTCCACGGTGAACACGGGAAAGCGCTCGGTCTCGTTGTAGTAGCCGGTGTGGTCCCCGAACGGGCCCTCGACCGCGGTTTCGAAGCCGCGGTTGGCGGCGCTGATCGCGCCGTCGGCGTTGGCGGCGTCCGGCAGGATGTGGCCCTCGAGCACGATCTCGGCGGTCGCCGGGATGTCCAGCGGGCTTCCGAGGCAGGACCCGATCTCGGTGCGCGAGCCGCGCAGCAAGCCGGCGAACTGGTACTCGGACAGTTGGTCCGGAACCGGGGTCACCGCGCCCAGTATCGTCGCCGGGTCGGCGCCCAGCGCCACCGCGATCGGGAAAGGCTGGCCGGGGTGGGCCAGCCGGTGGTCGCGAAAATCGAGCGCCCCACCCCGGTGCGACAACCAGCGCATGATCAGCTTGTTGCGCCCGAGCACCTGCTGCCTATATATACCCAGGTTCTGGCGGCGCTTGTGCGGCCCGCGCGTTACCGTCATGCCCCAGGTCACCAGGGGACCGGCATCGTCGGGCCAGCAGGTCTGCACCGGCAGGCGCGCCAGGTCCACGTCGTCGCCTTCCCAGACGATTTCCTGGCATCGGGGACTGCGCACGCGCCGGGGCGCCATGTCCCAGAGGGCCGCCTTGAGCAGCGCCACCTTGGACAGCGCGTCGCGCAGGCCCTCGGGCGGCTCCGGCTCCTTCAGGTTGGCCAGCAGTTCCCCGACCTGGCGCAACTCCGACGTCGATGCCACGCCCATGGCGAGCGCGACCCGGCGCTGGGTGCCGAAGACGTTGGCTACCACCGGCATCGTATGGCCGGTCGGCCTCTGGAACAGCACGGCCGGACCGCCGGCCTCGAGCAGCCGTTGGCAGATCTCGGTCATCTCCAGATAAGGCGAAACTTCTTGTGAAATCGACTTAAATTCGCCTAAATCTTTCAATTGCTCAAGAAAATCTCTCAAATCCAGATACTTCATGGGCTCCTGTCCGGGCCTTGCCACGGGCTTGCGGCCGACTCCTCGTTCATGTGAATTATCCTTAAACATCGCCAGGGATCGGAAAATACTCGAGAAATGGCTTCGGCCTGAACGCTGCCAGCGATGTGCCGGTCCGATACACAGTCGGCGGGCGGCCCAGCCGATTACCCCTGCGCCTTGACGGGTATGCGTTATCGCCTACAATGCGCGCCAGACAGGATTCGTCCCCGTCATGGCCCGCAAGCTTGCGGTGGGCAAAACACCATGAACGCGGTGACCGTAGTAAGCGGGCGCTCGGTGTCCAACATTCCCGAGTTTCGCCTTTGGTGCGATGGTGTCGCCGCAATCCCTGCGCGCGACAAGTAGCAGCCGGGTGGGTAATGGATCCCAGCCGGGCAGGAAACTCTCCGTGTGTGGTGGCTCACTGTGTTCCGTGGGCCGGAATACCGGTTTGGAAGAGGTGCTCATATGTTGCAATCGAAATTGGCCGAGCTCAACCCGGCCGCAGTCAGCTTGCCCCTGCAGGCCGGATTTCGCGATCGCCCGGATTATCGCCGCACGCTGGCGCTGGTGCTGCGCGCCACGTTCGAGGTGATCGGCATGGCCTGCGTCGTCCTGATCATCGCCTTGGCGTTTTCGCCCAGCCTGCGCGCGGCGCTGCCGCACGCAGGCAACGCGGCGGCCGATGCGGCCGACGATGCCGGGGCGGACGATACGGCGCTCGACGACGGGGAGGCCGCCGATGGCAGCGGCCTCAAGCTGGACCGTCACGTGGTCCTCGATGCCGCGCAATCGAACGTCGCCACCTACCTTGCGCGCCGCTACCGGGTGGCCGATGACGCGGTCCGCGTCATGGTTGCCACCGCCGGGCGGGCCGGCCAGGAGCGGCAGATCGACCCGCTGCTGATCCTTGCCGTGGTGGCCGTCGAGTCGAGCATGAATCCGTTCGCGCAGAGCCCGGTGGGCGCAACCGGCTTGATGCAGGTGATGCCTGGCCTGCATCTGGGCAAGTTCAGCGGGCTCAAGACCGACAGGAACTACGACCCTGGCGTGCTCGACCCGGTCGCCAACATCCGTGTCGGTACCGAGATCCTGGGCGAAGTCATCCGCCGCGGCGGTTCGGTCGAGCGGGGGCTGCAGCTGTACGTCGGCGCCGGTAATGCCAACGACGATGGCGGCTACGCCGGGCGCGTGCTGGCCGAAATGGGGCGGCTCAAGCTCGCCGCCAGCGGCGCCGTCGCCGCGGCGCTGGCAGCCGGTCTGCGCGCCGATACCCACGGCGGGACCGATCCTGGCGCGGTCAGCAACGCCAACCCCGCAAGCCTGTCGGCCGAGCAGCCGGGCCGGATGCCGGCGCTGCTGCCCAACGACAAGCTGGCCAAGCCGCATACCGCCTGAGGTCCGCGCGCTCGCGTCTGCCGTTCCGTACTACGGCATTGGGCTTGCGTGGCTTGCTCGGGGACCGCCGCGCGTTTGTCGTAGGCAAAAAAAGAGCCTGTCGGCCAAGCGCAAACCCCCAGTCGGTCGAGGAGGGAGGGTGGAGAGGCACCGACTCCAGGATTGATGCGCCAGAACTCGGCGACAGGCTCCGTAGTCCAGCGTCGCCAATATATTCTGTGGTTCGACACCCGGCAAGTTTTGTCCATGACAAACTAAGAGCGTGTCCGTGCGCCGGTCCCGGGCGCAGCAGCGAAACCCGCCCCCGGGGCGCCGGCGCTGGAACGGGTCGATAATCACGCCTTTATATATGTCCGCCCACGCCATGCCCACGTCCCCCAACGCCGATCTGCGCCGCGCCGCGCTCGAGTACCACGAGTTCCCCCAGCCGGGCAAGATCTCCGTCACCCCGACCAAGCAGCTCACGAACCAGCGCGACCTCGCGCTGGCCTACACGCCGGGCGTCGCCGCGGCCTGCGAGGCCATCGTCGACGATCCCGGCACCGCGGCGCGCTATACCGCCCGGGCCAACCTGGTCGGGGTCATCACGAACGGCACGGCGGTGCTGGGCTTGGGCGCGATCGGCCCGCTGGCGGCCAAGCCGGTGATGGAGGGCAAGGCGGTGCTCTTCAAGAAGTTCGCCGGGATCGACGTCTTCGACATCGAGATCAACGAGACCGACCCCGACCGGCTGGTGGAGATCATCGCCTCGCTCGAACCGACCTTCGGGGCCATCAACCTCGAGGACATCAAGGCGCCCGAGTGTTTCCGCGTCGAGCGGCGCCTGCGCGAGCGCATGAAGATCCCCGTCTTCCACGACGACCAGCACGGCACGGCGATCATCGTCGGCGCGGCCATGCTCAATGCCATCACGCTCGTGGGCAAGTCGCTGGCCGATGTCAAGCTGGTCTGCAGCGGTGCCGGCGCCGCGGCGCTCGCCTGCCTGGAACTGCTGGTCGAACTCGGACTGCCGCGCGCCAACATCTGGGTCGCCGACGTCGAAGGCGTCGTCTACCAGGGGCGCACGGTGCTGATGGACGAGGACAAGGCGCGTTTCGCCCAGCCCACCCAGGCGCGCACCCTCGCCGATCTCATGGTCGGCGCGGACATCTTCCTGGGGCTCTCGGCCGGCGGCGTGTGCACCGGCGACATGGTGCGCTCGATGGCGGCGCAGCCGCTGATCATGGCCCTGGCCAATCCCACTCCGGAGATCCTTCCCGAGCAGGTCAAGGCGGTGCGCAGCGACGCGGTCATCGCCACCGGGCGCTCCGACTACCCCAACCAGGTGAACAACGTCCTGTGCTTCCCGTTCATCTTCCGCGGCGCGCTCGACGTCGGCGCCACGACGATCACGCGCGAGATGGAGATCGCCGCCGTGCACGCGATCGCGCACCTGGCGCGCGAGGAGACCAACGACGAGGTGGCCACCGCCTACGGCGTGAGCAACCTGAGCTTCGGACCCGAGTGCATCATCCCCAAGCCCTTCGACCCGCGCCTGATGCTGCGCATAGCGCCGGCCGTGGCCCAGGCCGCCATGGCCAGCGGCGTGGCCACGCGCCCGCTGGTGGACCTGGACGCCTATCACGCGCAGCTGCAGCAGTTCGTCTACCACTCCGGCACCTTCATGAAGCCGCTGTTCGCGATCGCGCGCAAGGCCCATGCCGCCGGCAGCGCGAGCCGCGTCGTCTTCGCCGAGGGCGAGGACGAGCGCGTGCTGCGCGCCGTCCAGGTGGTGGTCGACGAGGGCGTGGCCCGCCCCATACTCGTAGGCCGGCCCGCGGTGATCGAGCGCCGGCTGGAGCGCTTCGGCCTGCGCATGCGGCCGGGCGAGGAACTGGACATCGTCAACCCCGAATCCGACCCGCGCTACCGCCAGTACTGCCAGACCTACCACCGCATGACCGAGCGCGGCGGCGTCACCGAGGCCTACGCGCGCATCGAGATGCGCCGCCGGCACACCCTGATCGGCTCGATGCTCATCCACCACGGCGATGCCGACGCGATGATCTGCGGCACCTACGGCACCCACGGCATCCACCTGCGCTACATCGACCAGGTGCTCGGCAAGCGCCCCGGCACCCGGGTCTACGCGGCGATGAACGTGCTGATGCTCCCCGGCCGGCAGCTCGCCCTGGTCGACACCCACGTCAATGCCGATCCGACGGCCGAGGAGGTCGCCGAGATCACCCTGCTCGCGGCCGACGAGATGCGCCGGCTCGGCATTTCGCCGCGCGCGGCGCTGCTGTCGCATTCGAACTTCGGCACCAGCGACGGGCCGACGGCGGTCAAGATGCGCCGTGCGCTCGAACTGGTGCGCGCGCAGGCGCCGCACCTGGAGATCGACGGCGAGATGCACGCCGACTGCGCCGTCGATGCCGAAGTGCGGCGCCTGATCATGCCCAACTCGACGCTCAAGGGCGATGCCAACCTGCTGGTGTGTCCCGGCATCGACGCGGCCAACATCAGCTACAACCTGCTCAAGACCATCTCCGGCAACAACGTCGCGGTGGGTCCGATCCTGCTCGGTGCGGCCCGTCCGGTCCATATCCTGACGCCCTCGGCGACCGTGCGGCGGATCGTCAACATGACGGCGCTGGCCGTGGTGGACGCCAGCTCGCAGCGCTAGCCGGAACGCGCGCGCCGATGAACGAGCGCCCCGCCGACCGGCTGCGCCTGCGGTCGTCGCCGGCCGCGCTGATCCTCATGGGCGGCGGCGCCCGCGCCGCGTACCAGGTCGGCGTGCTCAAGGCCCTCGCCGCGCTGCTGCGCGATGCCCGGCGTGGCCTCGATCCGGGCATCGCCCAGGGGCACAACCCCTTTCCCATCCTCGTGGGTACGTCCGCCGGCGCCATCAACGCGGCGGCGCTCGCCTGCCGCTCGGACAATTTCCAGGAGGCGGTGGCCGCGCTCGTGAGCACCTGGGAGAACTTCCACGCCGGCCAGGTCTACCGCTCCGACCTGCTGGGCGTCATGCGCACCGGCGCGCGCTGGCTGTCGCTGCTCTCGCTCGGCTGGATCCTGCGCCGTTCGCTGCGGGCGCGCCCGCAATCCCTGCTCGACAACGAGCCGCTGCGCGAACTGCTCGGGCGCATGATCGACTTCCCGCGCATCGCGCTCGCGCTCGAGCGCGGCCATCTGCGCGCGCTGGCGGTGAGCGCATCGAGCTACAGTTCCGGGCGCCACGTGACCTTCTGCCAGTCGCTGGCCGAGCACGCCTTCCCGAGCAAGCTGCAGCGCATGTCGGTGCGCGCGCGCATCGGCATCCCGCACCTGCTCGCGTCCTCGGCCATCCCGTTCATGTTTCCGGCGGTCGAACTCGACCTGTCCGAATCGGCCACCGGCGGCATCGAGTACTTCGGCGACGGCTCGATGCGCCAGCTCTCGCCCACGAGCCCCGCGATCCACCTCGGGGCCGAACGGATCATGGTCATCGGCGTGGGCCAGGCGGGCAATCCCGGCGTGCTGCCCAACTTCGATGCGACGGCCTATCCCTCGCTGGCCCAGGTGGCCGGCCACGCGATGTCGACGATCTTCCTCGACGCGCTGGCCGGCGATGTCGAGCGCCTGGAGAAGATGAACCAGATCGCCCAGACCATGCCGCCGCACGCCCAGCGCGCCGCCGGCGTGCGCCCGATCGAGACGCTGATGATCTCGCCGAGCCAGCGCCTGGACGGCATCGCGATGGACTTCCTGGGTGCCCTGCCCGGACCCATCCGCGCGCTGCTCGAGGGCATCGGCGCCCACCGCTCCAGCGGCGCCGGGCTCGCCAGCTACCTGCTTTTCGAGGCGCCGTTCACGCGCGCGCTGATCGACCTGGGCTACGAGGACACGATGGCCCGGCGCGATGCCGTGCTCGCCTTCCTCACCGAGCGCCGCGAACCCCAGGCCTCGGGCGCCACGCGCGTGGTCGTGGTCTGAGCGGGCACCAGCTCCCCTCTCCCGCGCGGAGCGCGGGAGAGGGGAGCTGACTTACGCTTCTGCATACGCCGCGATGCGCGCCTGGATCGCCTCGGGGAAGGGCGCCGATCTGGGCACGCGCGTGTCGACGTGCACGTAGACGAAGCGGCAGGTCGCCAGCAGCGTGGTGCCGCGGTGCATCGCATGGCGCAGCACCAGGCGCTTGGCGTCGATGCCCTGCACCGCATGGTGGATGACCAGCGCGTCCCCGGCCTTGGCCTCGCGCAGGTAGCGCACCTGCGCCTCGACGGTGTACGCGGAATAGTCGCCCTGCGCCCGGTAGGCCGCGCCCAGCCCCACCGCCTCGAGCGCCACCTCCGCGGCGTTGCTGAAGGCCACGAGGTAGTAGCCGTCGCTGAAGTGCTCGTTGTAGTCGCACCACTGCGGCGGCACGACGAGGTGGTACGGCGCGAGCGCGGGCGGCGGCGTTTTCATTCCCGCGCGCTCACGCGTACTCGCCCTCGAGCGCGAGCAGCGTGGTGATCGCGGCCAAGCCCGCCGTCTCCGTGCGCAGGACCCTTGCGCCCAGTCGCGCCGGGGTGTAGCCGAGCGCTCGGGCCAAGGCCAGTTCGGCGTCGGTGAATCCGCCCTCGGGCCCGACCGCGCAGCAAACCGGGGCCCCGGCCCCGGCGCGCAGGCCCGAGGCGGCGCCGGGGTCGAGGATCCAGCGCGCCGTCGCCGTGTCCCGCGCCGCGCCCAGCGCGGCGGGCAGGTCGTCGAACAGCGTGATGACCGGGATGCGGTTGCGCCCGCTCTGGCAGCAGGCGGCGATCGCGATCTCGCGCAGGCGCTCGGCGCGCTTCTGGCGCCGGGCGGGCTCCAGGCGCACGACGCTGCGCGCCGACGGCGCGAGGAACACCCGGCTGGCACCCAGTTCGACGCACTTTTCCACCAGCCAGTCGAGCTTGTCCTGCGCGCTCAGCGCCTGCACCAGGGTGATCGGCACGCGGGCTTCCCGGTCCACCGGGCCGCCCCCGGAGATCGTCGCGCGCACCAGCGGCGCGTCCGCTGCGCCGGCGTCCAGCAGCGCCTGGAATTCGTTGCCCTCGCCGTCGAACAGGACTACCGCGTCCGCGGCGCGCAGCCGGAGCACGCGCCGCGCGTGGTGGCTGGCGGCTTCAGGCAGCAGGACGCTCAGACCTGGCCGCAGGGCTTCCCGGACGAGAAAGCGTGGCGTCGCCATCGGCCCTTCAACCGCGCTGCCTTGGCCTGGCGAGGGTTGCGAAATCGCAATAGTTATTGCATTGCAACAAGAGGATATCCCGTGTTTCCGTGTATAAAATAAGCCTAACAGGAACCGGTGAACTGAGGCGTGCGGCCGACGCACGTTCCAGGGGGCGCCGGGCCCCGCCCGCATCGGGGCGCCGGCTGCATCAGCGCCGGCGCCGTGGCGCGGGGCGCGGACCCACCGGTACCCGTCCGTATTTTGCCGCATCGATGGATCCGCCAAGGCGCGCGCAGACGCAGCCGGCGCTCGTCGATGGGGATAGCGATCACTCAACTTGGGGGAGACCCAAACCATGACCATCAAAGTCGCAATCAACGGCTACGGGCGCATCGGCCGCAACGTCCTGCGTGCCCACTACGAAGGCGGCAAGAAGCACGACATCCAGATCGTCGCCATCAACGACCTGGGCGATGCCAAGATCAATGCGCACCTCACGCGCTTCGACACCGCGCACGGGCATTTCCCCGGCTCGGTGAGCGTCGAGGACGACGCGCTGGTGGTCAACGGCGACCGCATCAAGGTGCTGTCCAATCGCGATCCCTCGCAGTTGCCCTGGGCGGCGCTGGGCGTCGACGTCGTGCACGAGTGCACCGGCTTCTTCACCACCAAGGAGAAGGCCTCGGCCCACCTGCGCGGCGGCGCCAAGAAGGTCATCATATCGGCGCCGGGCGGCAAGGACGTCGATGCCACGATCGTCTATGGCGTCAACCACGCGGTGCTCAAGCGCACCGACACCGTCATCTCCAACGCCTCGTGCACCACCAACTGCCTGGCACCGCTGGTCCAGCCGCTGCACGAGCGCATCGGCCTGGTCAACGGCCTGATGACGACCATCCATTCGTACACCAACGACCAGGTCCTCACCGACGTCTACCACGAGGACCTGCGCCGGGCGCGTTCGGCCACCCACTCGATGATCCCGACCAAGACCGGCGCCGCCGCGGCGGTGGGGCTGGTGCTGCCCGAACTCAACGGGCGCCTCGATGGCTTTGCCATCCGCGTGCCGACGATCAACGTCTCGCTCGTCGACCTGTCCTTCGTCGCCGCGCGCGACACCACGGTCGAGGAGGTCAATCGCATCCTGCGCGATGCGGCCGGCGGCGCGCTGCGCGGCATCCTGGCCTACAACGACGAACCGCTGGTGTCGGTCGACTTCAACCACAACCCGCATTCGTCGATCTTCGACGCGACGCTCACCAAGGTGTCCGGGCGGCTCGTCAAGGTCAGCAGCTGGTACGACAACGAATGGGGCTTCAGCAACCGGATGCTCGACACCACGGTCGCGCTGATGAAGGCCTGAAGCGGCGCCCCGGCGCCCTCCCGGCCCGCCGGGGCGGGCCCGGGGCCGCCCGCCGGCCCCGCCGCCGGGCGCAACCTATAATCCGCGGGAGTCGTGCACGCGCGGTCGCGGGGACCATCGGTCCCGGCCCGGGGCGCGGGGGACTTCCGCTCCAAGGAAAGCACCTGTCATGACCGTACTTACGCTCGAAACCCTCTGCCGCCAGGGTGCGCTGCGCGGCAAGCGCGTCTTCATCCGCTCCGACCTCAACGTACCCCAGGACGACCACGGCAACATCACCGAGGACACGCGGATCCGCGCGTCCGTCCCGGCCATCCGCGCTGCGCTCGACGCCGGGGCGGCGGTGATGGTCACCTCGCATCTGGGGCGTCCGGTCGAGGGCACGCTGAGCCCGGCCGATTCCCTGGCACCGGTCGCGGCGCGCCTGGCGCAGCTGCTCGGCCGGCCGGTTCCGCTGGTCGCCGACTGGATCGACGGCGTCAGCGTCGCTCCCGGAGAGCTCGTCCTGCTGGAGAACTGCCGCGTGAACAAGGGCGAGAAGAAGGACAGCGAGGAGCTCGCCCGCAAGCTGGGCGCGCTGTGCGACATCTTCGTCAACGACGCATTCGGCACCGCGCACCGCGCCGAGGCCACCACCCACGGCATTGCCCGCTTTGCCCCGGTCGCCTGCGCCGGCCCGCTGCTGGCCGCCGAGGTCGAGGCGCTCGGGCGCGCGCTGGGCGACCCGAAGCGGCCGCTCGTGGCGATCGTGGCCGGCTCGAAGGTCTCGACCAAGCTGACCATCCTGAACAATCTGGCCCACAAGGTCGACCAGCTGATCGTCGGCGGCGGCATCGCCAACACCTTCCTGCTGGCCGCCGGCCTGCCGATCGGCAAGTCGCTGGCCGAGCCCGACCTGGTAGCCGAGTGCCGCAAGGTCATCGATACCCTGGAGGCCAAAGGGGCCACGCTGCCGCTGCCCATGGACGTCGTGACGGCGACGCGCTTTGCCGCCGACGCCCCGGCGCTGCTGCGCCGCGCCGACGACGTGCAGGCCGATGAACTCATCCTCGATGTCGGGCCGCAGACCTCGGCCCACCTGGCCCGCATCGTCCAGCAGGCCGGCACGATCATCTGGAACGGACCGCTCGGCGTGTTCGAATTTGACGCGTTCGCGCAGGGTACGCATGATCTGGCACTGGCGATCGCCAGCGCGACGGCCAACGGGGCGTTTTCGATCGCCGGCGGCGGCGATACGCTGGCCGCGATCGCCAAGTACGGAATTGCCGACCGCATCAGCTACATCTCCACCGGCGGCGGTGCCTTCCTCGAATTCCTGGAAGGCAAGCCGCTGCCGGCCGTGGCCGTCCTCGAGGAGCGCGCCAGGGTGCACTGAGGCGGGTGCGTGCAGCAGCGACTATCGCGGTCCGGCCGGCGCCGGTCCGCACGGGATTTTCAATCAAGGAGACCGACATGGCTCTGATTTCTTTGCGTCAACTGCTGGACCACGCCGCCGAGCACACCTATGGTGTGCCGGCCTTCAACGTCAACAACCTCGAGCAGGTCCAGGCCATCCTGGAGGCGGCCGCGTCGGTCGATGCTCCCGTGATCATGCAGGCCTCCGCCGGCGCGCGCAAATATGCCGGCGAGCACTTCCTGCGCCACCTGATCGAGGCCGCGGTCGAGACCTATCCGAAGATCCCCATCGCGATGCACCAGGACCACGGCCAGTCCCCGGCGGTGTGCGACTCGGCGATGCGCCTGGGATTTTCCTCGGTCATGATGGACGGATCGCTCAAGGAGGACGGCAAGACGGTCGCCGACTACGACTACAACGTCCACGTCACCAAGCAGGTGGTCGACCACGCGCACGCGCTGGGCGTGAGCGTCGAGGGCGAGCTCGGCTGCCTGGGCTCGCTCGAGACCATGCAGGGCGACAAGGAGGACGGGCACGGCGCCGAAGGCACGATGACGCGCGAGATGCTGCTCACCGACCCCGACCAGGCGGCCGATTTCGTCCGCCGCACGCAGCTCGACGCGCTGGCCATCGCGATCGGCACCTCGCACGGGGCGTACAAGTTCTCGCGCAAGCCCACCGGCGACATCCTCGCGATCGACCGCATCAAGCAGATCCACACCCGCATCCCGACCACCCACCTCGTCATGCACGGCTCCTCCAGCGTGCCCCAGGACCTGCTCGAGGAGATCCGCACCTACGGCGGCGAGATGAAGGAGACCTACGGCGTGCCGGTCGAGGAGATCCAGGAGGCCATCAAGCACGGCGTGCGCAAGATCAACATCGACACCGACATCCGCCTGGCGATGACGGCGGCCGTGCGCAAGTACCTCGCGAAGAACCCGTCGGAATTCGATCCGCGCGGCTTCCTCAAGCCCGCGCGCGAGGCTGCCAAGGTGCTGTGCCGCCAGCGCTACCTGGAGTTCGGCTGCGAGGGCATGGCCTCCAAGCTGAGCGCCCAGCCGCTGGCGCGCATGGCCGAGCGCTACCGTGCCGGCGAGCTCGCCCAGCACGTGCGCTGATCCTCCCGATGGGCGAATCGCCGCTGCGCGGCGCCGCGCGAGCGGCCCAGGCGCGGGTGGCCTCCGGGCCGCCCGCCGACAGCCGCGCGCTCAAGGGCAAGCGCGGCCTGCAGCGGGTGTGGAACGCCTTCCACTATTCGTTCGACGGGCTGCGTTCGGCCTGGCGCGAGGAGGACGCCTTCCGCCAGGAACTGATCCTGGCGGTGCTCATGGTCCCGGCGGCGGTGCTGTTGCCGCTGGAACTCGTCGAGCGGCTGCTGATGATCGGCTCGGTGATGATGGTGCTGATCGTCGAGCTGCTCAACAGCGCGGTCGAGGCGGCGATCGACCGCCAGAGCTACGAGATCAACCCGCTGGCCAAGCAGGCCAAGGACCTGGGCAGCGCCGCCGTGCTGCTGTCCCTGCTGACGACCGCCGGGATCTGGGGCGCCATCCTCTGGGCACGCTTCGCATGACGGCGCCCGGGCCGGCGCCGATGAGCGCCTCGACCCTGCAATCGCTGCCGCTGGTCTACCGCGGCAAGGTGCGCGACACCTATGCGGTCGGCGCGGACCGCCTGCTGATCGTCACCACCGACCGCATCTCGGCATTCGACGTCGTCATGCGCGAGCCGATCCCGGGCAAGGGCCACGTCCTCAACGCGATGTCCGAGTTCTGGTTCGCGCGGCTGGCCGGTATCGGGCCCAATCACCTCACCGGCATCGATCCGCAGAGCGTCGTGGCGCCGGCGGAGCGCGAGCAGGTCGCGGGCCGCTCCGTCGTCGCGCTGCGGCTCCAGCCGCTGCCCATCGAAGCGGTCGTGCGCGGCTACCTGATCGGTTCCGGATGGAGCGACTACTGCCGCGACGGCAAGGTCTGCGGCATCGCGCTGGCGCCCGGACTGCAGCAGGCCCAGCAGCTGCCCGAGCCGCTGTTCACGCCCGCGCACAAGGCCGAGCTCGGCGCGCACGACGAGAACATCCGCTTCGAGCAGGTGGCCGAGCGCATCGGCACCGCGATGGCCGAGCGCGTGCGCGATTTCTCGCTGCGCCTGTACCGGCGCGCCGCCGCGCTGGCGCTCGAACGCGGCATCATCATCGCCGACACCAAGTTCGAGTTCGGGCTCGACGCCGACGGCCAGTTGCGCCTGATGGACGAAGTCCTGACGCCCGACTCCTCGCGCTTCTGGCCGGCCGACCAGTACCAGGTCGGCCGATCCCCGCCCAGCTTCGACAAGCAGTTCCTGCGCGACTGGCTGGAGCGCCAGCCCTGGGACAAGAAGCCGCCGCCCCCGCCCTTGCCGCCGGAGATCGCGCAAAGGACCGCGGCGCGCTATCGTGAGGCGCTCGAGCGACTCACCACGGAAACGATGCCATGACCAGCGCAACGCCGTCCGTCCCCCCACCGGTCCGGCCGGCATCGGGCAGCACGCGCGCCGGCGCCGCGCCGGCGGGACCGCGGCCATGAGCCGCAATCCGCCGCTGGTCGGCGTCGTGATGGGCTCCGAATCCGACTGGGACACCATGAAGCACGCCTGCGAGCTGCTGCAGGAGTTCGGCGTCGCGTTCGAAGCGCGCGTCATCTCGGCGCACCGCATGCCCGACGACATGTTCGCCTACGCCGAAGGGGCGCGCGAGCGCGGGCTGCGCCTGATCATCGCCGGCGCCGGCGGCGCGGCGCACCTGCCGGGCATGCTCGCCGCCAAGACCCTGATCCCGGTGCTCGGGGTTCCGGTGCCCTCGCGCTACCTGCGCGGCGAGGACAGCCTGCTGTCGATCGTGCAGATGCCCAAGGGCATCCCGGTGGCCACCTTCGCCATCGGCGAGGCCGGTGCCGCCAACGCCGCGCTGTTCGCGATCTCGACCCTGGCCCTGGACGATCCGGTCGTGGCCATGAAGCTGGCCCAGTACCGCGCGACGCAGGGCGAGCGTGCCCGCAACATGACCCTGCCGCTGTGATCGCGCCGGGGAGCTGGCTCGGCGTCCTCGGCGGCGGCCAGCTCGGGCGCATGTTCTGCCACGCCGCGCAGTCGATCGGCTACCGGGTCTGCGTGCTCGATCCGGTGCCGGACGGTCCGGCCGGCGCGGTCGCCGACGCGCAGATCGCCGCCGCCTACGACGATGCCGACGCGCTGGCGCGGCTGGCACAGCGCTGCGCCGCGCTCACCACGGAGTTCGAGAACGTCCCCGCCCCGAGCCTGGAGGCGCTCGCGCGGTCGCGTCCGGTGCGGCCGGCTGCGGCGCCGGTGTCGATCGCCCAGGATCGCTTGCAGGAAAAGCGTTTCATCCGCTCCTGCGGCCTCGAGGTCGCGCCGCACGCGGCGATCGCCAGCGCGGCGGACCTGGAGACGCTCGACCCCGGCCTCTTTCCGGCGCTACTCAAGACGGCGCGCCTGGGCTACGACGGCAAGGGCCAGGTGGGCGTCGCGTGCGCGGCCGATGCCGCGGCCGCCTGGCGCGCGCTCGGCGCGGTCGAATGCGTGCTCGAGCAGCGGCTCGCGCTGCGGCGCGAGCTCTCGGTGATCGTGGCGCGGACCCAGGACGGCGCCAGCGCGGCCTACCCGGTGTTCGAGAACGAGCATCGCGGCGGCATCCTCGCGCTGACGATCTTCCCGGCTCGCATCGAGCCGGCGCAGTCGGAGCTGGCGCGCGCGCTGGCGGTGCGCCTGGCCGAGCGGCTGGCCTACGTCGGCGTGCTGTGCGTCGAGATGTTCGAGCTCCAGGACGGACGCCTGCTCGTCAACGAGATCGCGCCCCGTCCGCACAACAGCGGCCACGCGACGATCGACGCGTGCAGCTGCAGCCAGTTCGAGCAGCAGGTCCGCACGCTGGCGGGCATGCCGCTGGGCGAGATCCGCCTGCTCGCGCCGGCGGTCATGATCAACCTGCTGGGCGAGCTGTGGTTCGCGCCGGACGGCCGCCCGCGCGATCCGGACTTCGCGCGCGTGCTGGCGGTGCCGGGAGCCTGCCTGCACCTGTACGGCAAGGGCGATCCGCGCCCCGGCCGCAAGATGGGCCATGTGACGCTGCTGGGCCCGGACCTGCCGGCGGCGCTGCGCAGCGCCGGCGCGGTGGCCGGCATCCTCGGCCTGGACGCGCTGCTGCCGCGGCTCGGATCGCCCGGGCGATGACGCCGGCTCCGGGCCCCGCCCCGGTCGATGCGCAGGTGGTCGGCCGCGCGGTCGAGGTCCTGCTGCGCGGCGGCATCATCGGCTTTCCGACCGAGACCGTGTACGGCCTGGGCGGCGATGCCGATGACGACGCTGCCGTCGCGGCCATCTTTCGCGCCAAGGGGCGTCCGTCCGACCACCCGCTGATCGTCCACGTCGCCGGCGCCGCCGCGGTCGGCGCCTGGACCCGCTCGGTGCCGCACGATGCACGACGGCTGATCGAGCGCTTCTGGCCCGGCCCGCTGACGCTGATCCTTCCGCGCAGCGCGCGCGCGCGCGACGCCGTCACCGGCGCGCAGGACAGCGTCGGCCTGCGCTGCCCGGCGGCACCCTGGTCCCAGGCCCTGCTGCAGGCCTTCTGCGCGGCGCGACGCGATCCGGCCGCCGCCATCGCCGCTCCGAGCGCCAACCGCTACGGCCGCATCAGCCCCACCTGCGCCGCGCACGTGCGCGACGACCTGGGTGAAAAGCCGGGCGGCGCGGTCGACCTCATCGTCGACGGCGGCCCCTGCGCACTGGGCATCGAATCGACCATCGTCGACTTCGCCTCCGGGCGCGTCCGCATCCTGCGGCCCGGTTCGATCGGCGCCGAGCAGATCGCGGCCCTGCTCGGCACCGCACCGGAAGTCGCCGGCGCCGGCGCGGCCGCAGCGCGCGTGCCCGGCCGCGTCGCCGCGCATTACGCGCCGCGCAAGCCGCTCGAACTCGTCCGCCCCGAGGACCTGCCGGCGCGCGTTTCGGCGCTGCAGCCGCGCCGGCTGGGCGTGCTGGCGCCGGCCGCGCTGGCGGGGCGCCTGGCGGCGATCGGGCATGCCGAGTGCCTGGTGGCCGAGGCGGCGGCGGCGGACTACGCCCAGGCCTTGTACGGCCAGCTGCGCCGCCTGGACGCGGGGCCGGCCGAACGCCTGCTCGTGGCGCTGCCGCCGGCCACCGGCGCCTGGGAGGCGGTCCACGACCGCCTGGCGCGGGCCGCCGCCGGATCAGCGCTCGAAGCGCAGCTTCATGCCCAGCAGCACCAGGGCCAGCAGTAGCGTGACCGCGTTGGCGGCGATGACCGGCCATGCCCCGACGAGGATGCCGTACCAGAGCCACAGCGCGACGCCGAGCGAGAACAGGCTCACCATGCCCAGCGAGACGCCGGTGGCGCGCCGGGTCTTCCACGTGTGCAGCACCTGCGGGACGAACGATATCGTCGTGAGGGTCGCCGCAAGAAATCCGAGCAGGTCGGCCAGGGGCATGGCGGGGCATCGATGCGGGGGCGGAGCCACGATTAGATCATGCACGCCGTGCCCCTGCGCCCGCGCCAGCGGCGTCCGCCCGGGCGCACAATGGGCGGCGGGCGCGGCGGCACGCGCCGATCGCGCGTAGCGATGGCGGAGGCGAGGCGGCCCATGTCCGATACCAATCCGGCGTACCAGACCATCGCCGTCGAGCAGACGGCGTCACGGGCCACGATCTGGCTCGACCGCCCGGCCGTGCACAACGCCTTCGACGAGACCCTGATCGCCGAGCTCGACGCGGCGCTGGGCCAGCTCGATGCCGATGCGGCCGTGCGCGTCGTGGTGCTCGCGGGCCGCGGGCGCAACTTCTGCGCCGGTGCCGACCTGCATTGGATGGCGCGCGCGGCCGCCGCCGCTCACGACGAGAACCTGCAGGATGCGCGGCGCTTCGCGGCGCTGCTGCAGCGCCTGGCGCGCATGGCCAAGCCGACCATCGCGCGCGTCCACGGCGCCGCCCTCGGTGGCGGCCTGGGGCTGGCCGCGGCCTGCGACATCTGCGTCGCCGCCCAGGACGCCAGCTTTGCGATGTCCGAGGTGCGCCTCGGGCTCATCCCCGCGGTCATCGGCCCCTATGTCGTGCGCGCCATCGGTGCGCGCCAGGCGCTGCGGTACATGCAGACGGCCGAACGCATCGCGGCCCCGCGCGCGCGCGAACTGGGCCTGGTGCACGAACTGGCCCCGGCCGAGGAGCTCGATGCGCTGCTCGAGCGCATCGTCGCGGCGCTGCTGGCCGGTGGCCCGGCATCGCAGGCGTCCGCCAAGGCGCTGCTGGAGGCCATCGCCGCGGCCGGCACGGACGGCGAGCGCGCCGAGACCACGGCGCAGGCCATAGCCGCGCAGCGCCGCTCGGCCGAGGCCCGCGAGGGCATCGAGGCTTTCCTGGCCAAGCGCCCGCCGCGCTGGACGCTTCCGGCCTGATGCCCCGGCGCTGCGCGCGCGGCGCCGCTCAGGGTTTGCTGCCGCCCGGCACCGTCCGGCCGTAGCGCGCCCAGTGCCGTGCCAGCTCGCGGACCACCGGGCTGCCGACCAGGTAGGCGTTTTCGATCGCCGCATCGTAGGCGGCGTAGTTGCCGACCGCCTCGCTCTTGAGCAGATCCGCGGCCGAGCCGCCGGTGGGCGGCATCGTGAAGTCGCTGCCGGTGCGCAGGTCGAGCACGCGGGCGAGCTCGGCCCGCCCGGCGCGGGCGAGGAAGGTGAGCGCCTGCAGGTAGGCGGAGTCTTCCTCGGCCGAGGTCGTGAAGCGGCCTTCGCCCCGCGTCCAGTAGAGCACCCACTGGTCCGCCCAGTCGGTCATGCGCGCCCCGATCCAGAAGCGGTCCGCGGCCAGGGTGTCGCCCAGCAGGACGAACGGCGGCCGCTGCGCGTTGGCCTGGTCCGTGTACAGCGCGCGCGCCCTGCGCAGCGTGTCGTCGTCGGCCAGCACGATGCCGCGCGTCAGCGCGAACGCCCAGGCCGCGAGCCCGGCATTGAGGTCGAAGTCGACGATGCCGCTGTCGGTCTCCGCCGGCGGTGCCGGTCGCTCGTACGGCGTCGACCGGTCGTAGGCCACGATGCCGGTCGGCCACTGCGCCGGCATCTCGCGCGCATCGATCTCGTAGGCCAGGTCGCCGTCGACGACGTGGCTCGCCCAGGCGGCCGATCCGACCGACGCGCGCTCGGGATCGATGCCGCCGATGCCGGCCAGTATCCAGTAGGCCTTGCGCAGGTCAAAGCGCGGATCCAGCCCCAGCGCCATGATCGATGCCGCGGCCCGCGCCTTGCCGACGCCGGTCACGATGCCCAGGACCTGGTCCTGGGCGTTGTAGCGCAGCGCGCGGTGGCCCTGCGGGAAGGGCAGTTCGATGGGCAGCGGATAGCGCTTGACCCAGTTCTGGAATTCGCCCGGCGGCTTGGCCGCATCGCCCTGTCCCTCGAACGTGGTCACCACCACGACGCGGACCGGCAGCGGCGGCGTCGCGCCGGCCGCCGCTGCGGCGGCGAGCGCCAGCACCAGCGTGGCCGCCGCGCGCGCCCACGGCCATGCCGACCGCTCCCGGCTGCGGCCTCCGGCGCCGGCCGCCGTGCGCGCGTCCGTCATCGCTGCAGCGTGCCCTCGACGCCCTGCACGTAGAAGTCGAGCGCGCGCAGTTGCTCGGGCGTCATGTCGGCACCCGCCGCGATCCTGATGGCGCCGCTCTGGTCCTTGATCGGTCCCTGGAACGGATGGAACCGGCCCTGCGCGATCGCCGCCTTCTTCGCGTCGTAGATCTTGACCACGGCGGCGGGTATGGCGGGATTGAGCGGCGCCATCTTCACCATCCCCTCCTGCAGGCCACCGTGGACATCGCTCGACTTCCAGGTGCCGGCGATCACGGCCAGTGCCGTCTGCGTGTAGAAATCGCCCCAGTTGTTCGTGCCGGCCGTCAGGTGGGCCTTGGGCGCGAACTTGGTCATGTCGGAGTCCCAGCCGAACGCGTAGATGCCTTTCTCCTGCGCCGCCTGCAGTGTCGCCGGCGAATCGGTGCACTGGCTCAGCACATCGGCGCCCTGCGCGATCAGCGCCTCGGCCGCCTGGCGCTCCTTGGCCGGGTCGTACCAGGTGTTGACCCAGACCACCTTGGTGCGGATCGCCGGATTCACGCTCTGCGCCCCCAGCGTGAACGCGTCGACGTTGCGCACCACCTCCGGCACCGGGAACGACGCCACGACACCCAGCACGTTGGACTTCGTCATCTTGCCGGCGATGACCCCGTCCAGGTAGGCCGCCTCGTAGAGGCGCGTCTCGTAGGTGCCCAGGTTCTTCGCGCGCTTGTATCCGGTCGCGTGCTCGAAGACGACATTCGGGAATGCCCGCGCGACCTTTTCCATCGAGTTCATGTAGCCGAAGGACGTCGCGAAGATCAACTGGTTGCCGTCGACGGCCAGCTTGCGGATCACGCGCTCGGCGTCGGCGCCCTCGGCCACGTTCTCGACGAAGCTCGTCTGTACCTTGTCGCCCAGCGCCTTCTCCATCGCCAGGCGCCCCTGTTCGTGGGCATAGGTCCAGCCGGCATCGCCGACCGGCCCCACGTAGACGAACGCGACCTTCAGCGGGGCCGCGGCGATGGCGCTCGCCGCGCAGGCCAGCAGCGCGCCGCTCAGCAGGGCAGTCAATCCGGGGGCGGGGCGTAGCGGCATGTACGGATCTCCGGTGGGGCAAACGAGGGAAACGGTTGGGAAGGGCGCGCGGCGCGGGGTGTCGGCCGGGTGTCAGGTCGGCGGGTGGCGCGCGATCCAGTGGCGCGCGATCTCCTCGCGGCGGCAGACCCAGACGCGCTCGTGGCGCGCGATGTGATCGAGGAACCGGGCCAGTCCGCCGATCCGCCCGGGCCGGCCGGCCAGCCGGCAATGGAGTCCGATCGACAGCATCCTGGGCGTGTGTTCGCCCTCTTCATAGAGCGTGTCGAACGCGTCGCGCAGGTAGGTGAAGAACTGCTCGCCGGTATGGAAACCCTGGGCCTGGACGAAGCGCATGTCGTTGGTGTCGAGCGTGTAGGGGACGATCAGCTGCGGCCTGCCGGCGGCCGTCTCCCAGTAGGGCAGGTCATCGGCGTAGGAATCGGCGTCGTAGAGGAAGCCGCCGTGCTCGGCGACGAGCCGGCGCGTGTTCGCGCCGGTGCGCCCGGTGTACCAGCCGACAGGCGCGGTGCCGGTCAGCTCGCGGATGGTCCGTACCGCCAGCGCGATGTGTTCGCGCTCGACCGCCTCGGGGACGTTGCGGTAGTCGATCCAGCGCCATCCGTGGGACGCGATCTCGTGGCCCGCCTGCGCAAAGGCCCGGGCCAGCTCGGGGTGGCGCGCCAGCGCCATGCCGACCGCGAACACGGTCAGCGGCAGGCGGCGTTCCTCGAACAGCCCGAGCAGGCGCCACACCCCGGCGCGGCTGCCGTATTCGTACAGGGACTCCATGCTCATGTGGCGCTGCCCCGCAAAGGGCGTGGCGCTGACGATCTCCGACAGGAAGGCCTCGGACGCCTCGTCGCCGTGCAGCACGTTGTTCTCCGCACCCTCCTCGTAATTGAGGACGAACTGCACCGCGATGCGCGCGCCGCCGGGCCAGTCGGCGTGCGGCGGGCGGCGGCCGTAGCCGATGAGATCGCGCGGATAGGCCGCCCCGGGTCCTTCGAAGTGCGATGTCATGTTCCCCTCGTGCAGCGGGCCGGCTCCCCCGTGCTTGCCGGCGCGCGCGCCTCGACGATGCCGCGCAGGTGCTCGCCCATCCGCTCCAGTGCCGCGTTCGTGCCCATCGGGAGCTAGCTTACAAGACGCGCGCCCGAACGGCGTGCGGGCATGGCATACGACTTGCCTGCATGCGGACAGGGAGGCACATGGCGATCGCGTGGAACCGGCACGATGGGATCGATCGCTGCGCCTGCCGGCATGCGAACCGCGGCGAAGCCTGGACGGCGCCTGCGCGGGCTGCTCCGCGCTACGGGGCCGCCGCAGGGCGAACCGAGGCGCTACCTGGAACGGTGCATTTTGTGCCCAAAGCCGTGCGTGCCGCGCAACTTTGCCGGGCGCTTGCCGCGCGCGCCGAGCGTAGACATGCGTTGCCGCCTGGTGTATACAAATCGTGCAGGCGTCCGCGTGGGTCCGGCGGCGGTCCGCTGCATGCCGGGGCGGCGCATCGGCGCGATGGCGTGCAACCCGGCATCGAAGGATGGGGCATGGCGGCGAGGCAAGGCAATGCTTGAGGCGGATTCCACGGTGCGTTTCGTGCTCGACGACCGGCTCGTCGAGGCGAAGGATCGCACGGCCGATACCACCTTGCTCGATTTCCTGCGCGAGTCGCAGGGGCGCACCGGGGTCAAGGAGGGATGCGCGGAGGGCGACTGCGGTGCCTGCACGGTGGTGGTGGGCGAGCTGCGCGGCGAACAGGTCCGCTGGAGCAGCGTCAACGCCTGCATCCGCCTGCTGCCCACCCTCGATGGCAAGGAAGTCGTGACCGCCCAGGGCCTGGCCGCGGACGATGGTGCCTTGCATCCGGTCCAGCAGGCGATGGTCGACTGCCATGGCTCGCAGTGCGGCTTCTGCACGCCGGGATTCGTCATGTCCCTGTACGACTACTACCTGGCGACGGCCGGCGGACAGTCGGCGACGCGGGACGGATTGCTCACCGCCCTGTCGGGCAACCTGTGCCGTTGCACCGGGTACCGGCCGATCATCGAAGCCGGCCTGCGCGTCGCGCAGTATCCGCAACCGGCGCGGGGCGGATGCGCCGATGCCCAGGCGCCGGCGCGTGCGGAGCGCTTGCGCCGCCTGCGCCGGCCAGCGGGCCTGCGCCTGCGCGACTTCCATGCGCCCGCCAGCCTGGACGAATTCGCCGCGGCCTACGAGGCCGATCCGGACGCGCTGATCCTCGCCGGCGGCACCGACATCGGGCTCTGGGTCAACAAGGACCTGCGCCGCCTGCCCCAGGTGCTCTACGTCGGCGAGGTGCAGGAACTGCGCGCCGTCACGCAGCGCGGCGGCTTCCTCGACATCGGTGCCGCCGTCTCGCTCGCGGAGGCATTTGCCGCGCTGCTGCCCTGGTATCCGCAGCTCGAGGAGATGTCGCGTCGCTTCGCCTCCCCGCCGGTTCGCAACAGCGGCACCTTGTGCGGAAACGTCGCCAACGGCTCGCCCATCGGCGATTCGATGCCCGCCCTGATCGCGCTGGGCGCGCACGTCCGGCTGCGCAAGGGGGGCGCCACGCGCCTGCTGGCGCTGGAGGACTTCTACCTCGATTACCGCAAGAAGGACCTGGCGCGCGGCGAGTTCCTCGAGGCGGTCTGCGTGCCGGCGCCGCGGCCCGGGTGCCGGTTCGCGCTGTACAAGGTCTCCAAGCGCATCGACCAGGATATCTCCGCCGTGTGCGCCGGCATCGCCGTCGACACCGACGGCGATCGCGTGGCCGCGGTGCGCATCGCCTTTGGCGGCATGGCGGCGACGCCCAGGCGCGCCCGCCATGCCGAGCAGGCCCTGCTCGGGCAGGCATGGGCGGAGCCGGCGGTGCGTGCCGCGATGCAGGCGCTGGAACGCGATTTCTCGCCGCTGAGCGACATGCGCGCGGGCCGCTCGTACCGCAGCGCCGTCGCGGCCAACCTGCTGTACCGGTTCTGGCTCGAGTCCCAGGGCGCCGTGGCGACCCGTCTTGCGGCCTTGCAGCCGCTGGCGGCGGTCGCCACCGGCGCGGTGCCCTCGTGAACGCGCGCGACGAACCGGCCCGCGGGCTCGCCAGCGGCAAGGCGCTCGCGCACGAGAGCGCGCACCTGCACGTGACCGGGCGGGCGCACTACGTCGATGATCTGCCGGTGCCCGCCGACGCGCTGCACCTGGCCCTGGGCCAGAGCCGGGTGGCGCACGGGCGCATCCGTTCGATGGACCTGGCGCCGGTGCTGGCGGCCGAGGGCGTGGTCGCCACCCTGACCGCGCGCGATGTCCCGGGAGAGAACAACTACGGGGCGGTCGTGCATGACGACCCGATCTTCGCCGATGACGAGGTGCAGTGCGTCGGGCAGCCGCTGTTCGCCGTCGTCGCCACCTCGTACCAGGCGGCGCGCCACGCCGCGGTGCTGGCGCGCGTGGAGTACGACGAGCTGCCGGCCATATTGGACATACGCGAGGCCGTCGCGCTGCAGAGCTTCGTGCTGCCCAGCGTGCACCTCGCCCGCGGCGACGTCGACCGGGCGCTGGCGGCAGCGCCGCACACGCTCTCGGGCAGCTTCTCGCTCGGAGGCCAGGAGCACTTCTACCTGGAGAGCAACGTCGCGCTGGCGCTCCCCCAGGACGACGGCAGCATGCTGATCCACAGCTCGACGCAGAACGCGACCGAGGTCCAGCAGGTGGTCGCCCACGCGCTCGGCGTCCCGTTCAACGAGGTCGTGGTCCAGTGCCGGCGCATGGGCGGCGGCTTCGGCGGCAAGGAGAGCCAGCCGGCGCTGTTCGCAGCGGTCGCGGCCATCGCCGCGCGCAAGACGGGGCGGGCGGTCAAGCTGCGCCCGGACCGCGAGACCGACATGACGATGACCGGCAAGCGGCACGACTTCGAGGTGGATTACCGCGTCGGCTTCGACGCCCACGGCCGGATTCTGGCGCTCGACCTGGTCCTGGCCTCGCGCTGCGGCTACTCGGCCGATCTGTCCGGACCGGTCAACGACCGCGCCGTGTTCCACGTCGACAACTGCTACTTCCTGGAGAACCTGCGCGTCGTGTCGCACCGGTGCAAGACCCACACGGTCTCCAACACGGCATTCCGCGGCTTCGGCGGCCCCCAGGGGATGATGGCGATCGAGGCCGTGATCGACGCCATCGCGCGCCACCGCCAGTGCGACCCGCTGGACGTGCGCCGGCGCAACTTCTACGGCAAGACCGCGCGCAATGTCACGCATTACGACATGACGATCGAGGACAACATCATCGCCGAGCTCACGGACGAACTCGTGCGCAGCAGCGGCTACGCCGCGCGGCGCGCCGCCGTGGACGCGGCCAATGCCGCCAGTCCGGTGATCAAGCGCGGCCTGGCGCTGACGCCGGTGAAGTTCGGCATCTCCTTTACCGCCACGCACCTGAACCAGGCCGGTGCGCTGGTCAACGTCTACACCGACGGCAGCGTGCGGATCAACCACGGCGGCCTGGAGATGGGACAGGGCCTGCACACCAAGGTCACCCAGGTGGTCGCCGACGAACTGGGCGTGGCCGCCTCGGCGATCCGCATCTGCGCGACCGACACCTCCAAGGTGCCCAACACCTCCCCCACCGCCGCGTCCTCGGGTACCGATCTCAACGCCAAGGCCGCGCAGGCGGCGGCCCGCAGCATCCGTGAACGCATGACGCGCTTCCTGTCCGCCCGGTACCGGCTGCCCGAGGAGGCGATCCGCTTTGCCGCCGGCCGGGTCACGCTGGGCCAGCAGTCGCTGGCCTTCGGCGAGGCTGCCCGGCAGGCGTGGCACGCGCGTGTTTCGCTGTCCTCTACCGGCTACTACGCCACGCCGAAGATCCACTACGACCCCAAGACGATGAAAGGGCGTCCGTTCTTTTACTTCGCCTATGGCGCGGCGGTCGCGGAAGTCGCGGTCGATACCCTGACCGGCGAAACCCGCCTGTTGCAGGTCGACATCCTGCACGACGTCGGACGTTCGCTCAATCCGGCGATCGATATCGGCCAGATCGAAGGCGGGTTCCTGCAGGGCGTCGGCTGGCTCACCTGCGAGGAACTGTGGTGGGACGATCGTGGCGCGCTCAGGACCCGCGCGCCGTCCACGTACAAGATACCGACGGCCAGCGATTGGCCGGAACGCGCCTGCGTCCGGCTGCTGGAGCGCGCCGAAAACCGCGAGGACACGATCTTCCGCTCCAAGGCGGTCGGCGAGCCGCCCTTGATGCTGGCGATGTCCGTCTTCCACGCGCTGCGCGATGCCGTCGCCGCGGCGGCGGGCGATGCGGCGGCGATGCGGCTGATGGCCCCCGCGACCCCCGAGGCGGTCCTGTACGCGCTGGGCGCCTGCGCGCACGCGCGCGCGCCGGCGCAGATGTCGATGCTGGCGAAGACGCCGGCGCCGACGAATGCGCCGACGAACGCGCCGACGAATGCGCCGACGATTCCGCAGGCGGCGACGTGATCGAATGGATCACCCGCGTGGGTGCGCTGCTCGCGGCCGGCACGCCGGTCGTGCGCATGGTGGTGGCGGGCGTGCGCGGCTCGGCGCCGCGGGAGCCGGGCGCGAGCCTGCTGTACTGGGCCGATGACTCGGGGCGGCTGTGCAGCTTCGGCAGCGTGGGCGGCGGCCGCCTCGAAGACCAGTCGATGGAGATCGCGCGCTACCTGCTCGATGCCGCACCGGCAACGGCGCCGGGCCTGCCCCGGGAGCGCCGGCGCATTCAACGCTTCACGCTCGGTGCGTCGCTGGGCCAGTGCTGCGGCGGCGTCGTCGATATGTACTGGGAGCGCTTCGACCACCCGTCCCAGGTCGAGGCGCTGCTGCGCCAGGCCGGCACCGGCTGCGGCGACGGTAGCGATTGCCTGCGCTACTGCGTCATCGACGCGAGCGACCGCGAGTGGCTGCTGGGCGCCGATGCGGCGCAGCGCGAGAACCTGCCCGGCGCCGCTTTCGACGGCAGGGCCGGCGTGCTGCGCAACGGTGCGACGGCGTACTTCGTCGAGCGCTTGGTCGACGAAGGCAGCGCGCTGTGGATCTACGGCGCCGGGCATGTCGGTCGCGCGCTCGTGCACGTACTGGCGGACCTGCCGTTTTGCATCAGCTGGGTCGATAGCCGTCCCGGGATGCTCGCCCAGGCCATGGCTGCGCTGCCGCCCGCGCGCCGCGATCGGATCGCTGCCCATGCGGACGAACCCGATGCGCTGTGCGCCCGTGCGCCCGAACGGGCCTTGCACCTCGTCATGACCCACTGCCACGACCAGGACCTGCGCATCTGCGAAGCGCTGCTGGCGCGCGGAGCCTTCGACTTCCTGGGGGTGATCGGTTCCCAGACCAAGGCGGCGCGGTTTCGCCACCGCCTGCTGGCCAAGGGCTACGCGCCCGGGCTGGTGGCGCGGATGTTCTGTCCGATCGGCATCGACGGCATCCACGACAAGCGGCCCGCTGCCATCGCGGTCGCGGTGGCCGGGCAACTGCTGCAGCAGCGCGCGCTGGCGGACCCGTGGGCCGCACCCGGTGCCGCGCCCCGCCGCCCGGCGGCCCGCACGGCCGCCGCCCGCCATGGATGAGCGCCCGATGACGCCGGCCGCGCCGCAGGCTGCCGGGCTGGCGCCGCGCCTTCAGCTCATCGGTATCGGCAAGCGCTACCCGTCGGTGGTCGCCAACGCGGACGTCAACCTGTCGGTCATGCCCGGCGAGATCCACGCGGTGCTGGGCGAAAACGGCGCGGGCAAGAGTACCTTGATGAAGATCATCTACGGGGTCACCCGGCCGGACCAGGGCCAGATCCTGTGGGAAGGCCGCCCGGTGGAGATCGCCTCGCCCGCGGCGGCGCGCCGCCTGGGTATCGGCATGGTGTTCCAGCATTTCTCGGTGTTCGAGACCCTGAGCGTGGTCGAGAATATTTCGCTGGCGCTCGACGAGAACCAGGCGCTCGACGCGCTGGCCGCGCGCATCGAGCAGGTCTCCCAGGCCTACGGCCTGCCGCTGGACCCGCATCGGCTCGTGCACAGCATGTCGGTGGGCGAGCGCCAGCGCGTCGAGATCGTCCGCTGCCTGCTGCAGTCGCCGCGCCTGCTGATCATGGACGAGCCCACGTCGGTGCTGACGCCGCCGGCGGTCCTCAAGCTGTTCGAATCGCTGCGCCGCCTGGCTGCCGAGGGCTGCAGCATCCTGTACATCAGCCACAAGCTCGACGAGATCCAGTCGCTGTGCGACAAGGCCACCGTGCTGCGCGCCGGGCGCGTGACCGGCACGGCCGTACCCGCGCAGGAGACGCCGCGTTCGCTGGCCGAGCTGATGATCGGGCGCGAATTGCCGGCCTGCCGCCTCGAGGCGCGCGAACCCGCCGAGGTACGCCTGGCCTTGCATGGCCTGAGCCTGCGCGCGCCGGATCCGTTCGGCACCGACCTCGACGACATCCGCCTGGAGGTGCGCAGCGGGGAGATCGTCGGCCTTGCCGGGATCTCCGGCAACGGCCAGCAGGAGTTGCTGCGCGCGCTGTCCGGCGAGGTCCTGTTGGCGGCGCCGGGCGTGCTTCAGATCGACGGTCACGACGCCGGGCGCCTGCGCCCGGCCGAGCGCCGCCGCCTGGGCATGCGCTTCGTCCCCGAGGACCGCCTGGGCCGGGGCGCGGTACCGGAGCTGTCGCTGGCGGCCAATGCGCTGCTCACGGGCTATGGCGCGCAGATGACCGCCAAGGGCCTGATACGGTTCGGCGCCGTGCGCGCATTCGCGCGCCGGGTCATCGAACGATTCCAGGTCAAGTGTTCGGGCGACCAGACGCTCGCCGGCAGTCTTTCCGGCGGCAACCTGCAGCGTTTCATCGTCGGGCGCGAGATCCTGCTCGGACCGCGGATCATGATCGCCGCGCAGCCGACCTGGGGCGTGGACATCGGCGCGGCGATGCTGATCCGCCAGGCGATCATCGATCTGCGCGACCAGGGCGTGGCCGTGCTGGTCGTCTCGGAGGAACTCGAGGAGCTGTTCATGATGTGCGACCGGATCGCGGTGATCGCCGAGGGCCGCCTGTCGCGCGCCGTCGCGGTGGCCCAGACCAGCGTGCAGCAGATCGGCGTATGGATGAGCGGCAGCGTGGCCGCCGCCGCGGCGCCCGGGGACCACGCCGTGCCCGCGCTCGGCTAGTCCATGCCACGCCTCGAAGCGCGTCCCGAGCCGTCCCGGCGCATGATGCTGGCCTCGCCGCTGATCGCGGCGCTGGCCATGCTGCTGACGGGCGCCGTGCTGTTCGCCCTGATGGGGCAGGAGCCGGTGCATGCCTTCTACGTCTACTTCGTCGAGCCCCTCAGCACCGTCTACGGCGTGGGCGAATGCCTGCTCAAGGCCACGCCCTTGATCCTCTGCGGTGTCGGCCTGGCCCTGGCGTTTCGCGCCAATGTCCAGAACATCGGCGCCGACGGCCAGCTCACCGTGGGCGCCATCGGCGCCGGTGCGGTGGCACTGCATTTCCCCGATGTCGACGGCGCCTGGCTGCTGCCCCTGATGCTGCTGGCCGGCGCGCTCGCCGGCATGGCCTGGGCGGCGATACCGGCGCTGCTGCGCACGCGCTTTCACACGAACGAGATCCTCGTCAGCCTGATGCTCGTCTACGTCGCCTACCTGCTGCTGAGCTACCTGGTGCACGGCCCGCTGCGCGATCCCGAGGGCTTCAATTTCCCGCAGTCGCGCATGTTCCAGCCCGCCGCCCTGTTGCCCGTGCTCGTCGAGGGGGTGCGCACCAATGGCGCCTTCCTGCTGGCGCTGCTCGCCGTGGCCGGTGCGTGGTTCTTCTGCGATCGCAGCTTTGCCGGCTATCGCATGCGCGTGAGCGGCATGGCACCGGGCGCGGCCGCCTACGCGGGCTTCAGCGAAGAGCGCAACGTCTGGCTCGCCTTCCTGATCAGCGGCGGTTTGGCGGGCCTTGCCGGCGTCGGCGAGGTCGCCGGCCCCATCGGCCAGCTGCAGCAGTCGGTGACGCCGGGGTACGGCTTCGCGGCCATCATCGTCGCCTACGTCGGCCGCCTGCACCCGCTGGGCGTGCTGCTGGCCAGCCTGCTGATGTCGCTGCTCTATATCGGCGGCGAGACGGTGCAGATGGAACTGCGCATGCCCTCGGCCATCACGGGCCTGTTCCAGGGCCTGATGCTGTTCTACCTGCTGGGCGCGGACCTGTTCATCCACTACCGCTTCAAGCCCCGGCGCGCGGCATCGGCACCGGCGCCGGCGCCCGCCGCCCTGAACGCGGCCACCGGGGAGCCGACGCCGTGAGCGCCGACTGGATGATCCCCTTTCTTGCCAGCACGGCCGGTGCGGCGACACCGCTGATCCTGGCCTCGCTGGGCGAACTGGTCGCCGAGCGGGCCGGCGTCCTGAACCTGGGCGTGGAGGGCATGATGCTCGTCGGTGCGGTGACGGGATTTGCGGTCACGCTCGGCAGCGGGCACGCCAGCCTCGGGCTGGCCGCGGCGATGATCGCGGCCATGGCGACCTCGCTGATATTCGCTTTCCTGGCCGTGTCCCTGCTGGCCAACCAGGTCGCCGCCGGCCTTGCGCTGACCCTGTTCGGCGTCGGCCTGTCCGCTTTCGCCGGGCGCGGACTGGTCGGGCAAACCGTGGCGCCGCTGCCGCACCTGGACATCCCCGTGCTGTCCGATCTGCCTTTCCTCGGGCCGCTGCTCTTTCGCTTCGACATCCTCGTGTACGTCGCGCTGCTGCTCGTCGCGGCCGTCGCCTGGGTGCTGGCGCGCACCCGCCTGGGCCTGGTCATCCGAGCCGTCGGCGAGTCCCCGTACAGCGCGCACGCCATCGGCTATCCGGTCGTGCGCCTGCGCTACGGCGCGGTGCTCTTCGGCGGCGCGATGGCCGGGCTCGCCGGCGCCTACCTGTCGCTCGCCTCGACGCCGATGTGGATCGAGGGCATGACCGTCGGGCGTGGCTGGATCGCCGTGGCACTGGTCGTGTTCGCCACGTGGAAGCCGCGCCGGCTCGTGCTCGGCTCCTATCTTTTCGGCGGCGTCACCGTGTTGCAGTTCCAGGGCCAGGGCATGGGGCTGGCCGTGCCCGCGGAATTTCTCTCGATGCTGCCCTACCTGGCCACGATCGGCGTGCTGGTGTTCATCAGCCGCGATCCCAAGACCATCCTGCTCAACAAGCCGATGTCGCTGGGGCAGGCCTTCCGCGCGGACGCGTGAGCGCGCGCACCGGCCTTATTACGATGAGCGCGCAGCCTCCCGAACCGGCACCCGCACCCGCACCCGCACCCGGGCCCGCGGGGCCAGTGCCCGCGGCGCGCTCGAGGTGGCGCCTGATCCGCGGCGACGTGCTGCATTTTCTCGACGACCCGGGTTCCGGCGTCGACGGCGCGGGCACGCCGTCCTACGCGTACCACGCCGATGGCGGCCTGCTGATCGAGGGCGGCCTGGTGCGATTCTGCGGCGCCTGGACCGGGGCCGAGGCGGCCGCGCCACCGGGCACGCAGCGCATCGATCACCGCGGCAAGCTGATCTGCCCGGGCTTCATCGATGCGCACATCCATTATCCCCAGACCGACATGGTCGCTTCCCCCGGGCACGGGCTGCTCGACTGGCTCGAGCGCTACGCCTTTCCGGCCGAGCGCCGCTTCGCCGACGCGCAATGGGCGCAGGAGGTCGCCGAGTTCTTCTGCGCCGAGCTGCTGCGCAACGGCACCACCTGTGCGCTGGTGTTCGGCACCGTGCATCCGCAGTCGGTCGATGCGCTGATGAGCGTGGCGCAGCGGCTGGGCCTGCGCCTGGTCGCCGGCAAGGTCATGATGGACCGCAACTGCCCCGAGTTCCTGCGCGACACCGCCCAGTCGTCGTACGACGACAGCAAGCGCCTGATCGAGCGCTGGCACGGCGCCGGGCGCCTGCGCTATGCGATCACGCCCCGCTTCGCGGCCACGTCGAGCCTCGAACAGCTGGAGGCCGCGGGCGCGCTGGCGCGCGAACATCCGGACGTCCCCGTGCACAGCCACGTGGCCGAGAACGTGGCGGAGGTCGAGCTGATCCGCCAGCTCTATCCGTGGAGCCGCAGCTACCTGGACGTGTACGACCGCTTCGGCCTGCTCAAGCCGGATTCGATCTATGCGCACGGCATCTACCTGGACGCGCAGGACCGCCGCCGGATGGCGGAGCGCGACACCGCGATCGCCTTTTGCCCGACCTCGAACCTGTTCCTGGGCAGCGGCCTGCTGGACCTGCGCCAGGCCCTGGATGCGGGCGTGCGCGTGGCCATGGGTACCGACGTAGGCGGCGGCACGAGCTTCAGCATGCTGCGCACGCTCGGGTCGGCCTACCAGGTGGCGCACCTCAAGGGCTACGTGCTCTCGCCGCTGCGCGCGTTCTACCTGGCGACCCTCGCCGGCGCACGCGCGCTGGGGCTGGCGCAGCAGGTCGGCAACTTCGCGCCCGGCAAGGAAGCCGATTTCATCGTCCTGGATGCGGATGCCACCCCGCTGCTGGCGCGGCGCATGGCGGCGGCGCAATCGCTCGAGGAGCGCCTTTTCCTGTGGCTGACGCTGGGCGACGACCGGGCCGTCGAGGCCAGCTATGTGCTGGGCGAGCCGCTGTGGCAGCGTCCGGGTCGCGCCGCGCACGCGCCCCCACGGAGCGCCCCGTGAGCAGCACCATGTCGCGGTCTGGCGGCGCCCCGCGCCGTCCGTGCGGGCCGGCCGGCTCTATCGGGTCGATCGGATCGATCGGATCAATCGGATCAATCGGCGATCTTCTCGCGCAGGCGAAACGCAGCGATGCGGTGGACCTGCGCCAGCGCTTCGGCGATCTCCTCGTCACGGCGGTGGCCGCTACGCCGCTGCAGCGCCGCGATGATGTCCCGGCGCCCCAGGCCCTTGACCGCGATGATGAACGGGAAGCCGAATTTCTCCATGTAGGCCCGGTTGCCCTGTTGCAGCTGCTCGAGCTCCTCGGGCGTGCACTGGTCCAGCCCGGCCCCGGCTTGTTCCTGGCGCGAATCGGTGGTCAGATCCCGTCGCAGCGCGGCCCTGCCCGAGAGTTGCGGATGGGCGCGTATCACCGCCATCTGCTCGTCGGCGGACGCCGCATCCAGCGCCTGCGCCATGGCGGCCTGAAGTGCGTCCAGCGTAGCGAAGGGCCGCTGCGGCCAGCAGCGCTGTGCCACCCAGGGCGAGTGCTCGTAGATGGCGCCGAGCAGCGCGGTGAACGCGTGCTGGTCGAGCCCGTTGACCTCGATCAGGCGGGGGCGGGGGACGGGGCTCGCAGGCATGGCCGGAAAAAGCTTATCACCGCGCAAGAGAAGAATCGATGGCAAAACTGAGTACCCACGTGCTGGACACCGCCTCGGGGCTGCCGGCGGCGGGGATGGCGTTTCGCCTCGAGCGCGTCGAGCCGGGCCCGCGGACCGAATTGAAGCGCGGCAGCACGAACGCCGATGGCCGCAGCGACGGCCCGCTGCTCGATGGGGCGCAGCTGCAGGCCGGCCGCTACGAGTTGCACTTTCACGTGGCCGAGCACTATCGCGCGCGCGGCCTGGCGCTGCCCGAGCCGCCCTTCCTGGACGTGGTCACCCTGCGCTTCGGCATCGCCGATGCCCAGGCCAGCTATCACGTGCCGCTGCTGGTCTCGCCGTGGAGCTACAGCACCTATCGGGGCAGCTGAGCGGCCGCACGCGGGCGCCACCGCAGCACGGAACCGGAAACCACGCGGGGATGCATCTTGGAATCGTACGTCATCGAATGGCTCGGCCTGCTGCTGCGCTGGCTGCACCTGATCGTCGGCATCGCCTGGATCGGCGCGTCGTTCTACTTCGTCTGGCTGGACAACCACCTGCGCCCGCCGCAGGACGAGTCGCTGCTGCGCAAGGGCGTCGCCGGCGAGCTCTGGGCCGTGCACGGCGGCGGCTTCTACAACCCGCAGAAATACCTGGTCGCCCCGGCGTTCCTGCCGCGGGACCTGCACTGGTTCAAGTGGGAGGCGTATTCCACCTGGCTCACGGGCATGCTGCTGCTGTCCGTGCTCTATTACTTCCAGGCCTCGACGTGGATGCTCGATCCGGCGCGAACGGCGCTGACGCCGGCAGGGTCGGTCGTCGTCGGGCTGGGCTGCCTCGCGCTCGGCTGGCTGGTCTACGACGGCCTGTGCCGCCTGCTGGTCGCGCGCAGCCCGCTGCTGCTCGGCGCCGCCTATTACGGCTTCGTCGTTGCCGTGGCCTGGGGCCTGATGCAATGCCTGTCCGGGCGGGCCGCCGTCATCCACGTCGGGGCCATGATGGGCACCGCCATGGTGGCCAATGTCTTCTTCGTGATCATCCCCGGGCAGAAGAAGATCCTCGCGCAGATGCAGCGGGGCGAGGCGCCGGACCCGGTCTACGGCCAGCGCGCCAAGCAGCGCAGCGTCCATAACAACTACCTGACGCTGCCGGTCCTGTTCTGCATGATCAGCAACCACTACGCCTCCGTCTACGCGCACGACTACGCCTGGGCCGGGCTGGCGCTGATCCTGCTCGCGGGCGCGCTGATCCGCCACTATTTCAACCAGCGCCATCATGGCAGGGCACAGTGGCGCTACCCGCTGGCCGGGGCGGCGCTGCTCGCCACCGTGGCCGCGTGGTTCGTGCCCGCCGCGCCCGCGGCGCTCGCCGGGCCGCCGGTGGATTTCGCCCAGGTGCAGGCGATCGTCGCCGTGCGCTGCGCGGTATGCCACGCCGAACACCCGAGCCTGGTGGCGTCGGCGCCGGCGGGCGTCCTGCTCGACACGCCGGAGCGCATCCGCGCCCAGCGCCAGCGCATCTGGGTCCAGGCCGTGCAGCTGCGGGCGATGCCGCTGGGCAATGTCACCCAGGCCACCGAAGCGGAGCGCAGCGTGCTGGACCGCTGGGCGCGGGGCGCGGACGATTATCATCCGTCCCATGAATAGACTGGAGAGCGCCGTGACCGCCCCGCCTGCCGAGCTGCCGGATTGGGCGCGTTCGGGCCTCAACCTGGCCGATGCCCGCCTCGGCGCGCGCGCGCTCGACTGCTCCGACGACTTCTTCGCCCCGAAGGAAAGGATGCTGCAGCCCGGTGCGGCGGTCTTCATCCCCGGAAAATACGACGATCACGGCAAGTGGATGGACGGCTGGGAGAGCCGCCGCCGCCGCGGCCCCGGACACGACTGGTGCGTCGTCTCGCTGGGCGTGCCGGGGTGGATCGATGGCTTCGACGTCGACACCAGCCACTTCACCGGCAACTACCCGCCGGCCGCCAGCGTCGATGGCTGCCCGCCGGGCGCGGACCCGAAGCTCGCGGCGAGCTGGACCGCCATCGTGCCGCCCACGCCGCTGTCGGGGGACCGCCATCACTTCCTGCGCGCGCCGGCATCGGGCGCCATCTACGCCCACGTCCGCCTCAACATGCTCCCCGACGGCGGCGTGGCCCGCTTCCGGGTGTACGGTCGTCCGTCCCCGGCCACCGTGCGCCCCGGTCCGGACGGCCTGGTCGACCTGCTCGCCGCCGTGCACGGCGGCCGCCCGCTGGCCTGGAACGACGCGCATTTCGGGCGCTGCGAGAACCTGCTGCTCCCCGGGCGCGGCGCCGACATGGGCGACGGCTGGGAGACGCGCCGGCGCCGCGAGCCCGGGCACGACTGGTGCATCCTGGCGCTGGGCCTGCCCGGCCGCGTGCGCCGCATCGAGGTCGACACCGCGCATTTCAAGGGCAATTACCCCGACCGCTGCTCGCTGCAGGGCGCCCAGGTGTCCGCCGCAGCGCCGGCCTCAGCGGACGCCCCCGCGGATGCCGCCGCAGTTGCCGCGATCGTCGCCCAGTCCCAGTTCTGGGCCACGCTGCTGCCCGAGACCGCGCTCGGCGCCGACGCGATCCACGGTTTCGAGCAGGGCTGCGTCGATCTGGGCCCGATCACCCACGTGCGCTTCAACGTGCACCCCGACGGCGGCGTGTCGCGCCTGCGGCTCTGGGGGGAGCGCGCGTGAACGCGCGCCCGCTCGCGCTCGAGCTGCAGCCCTTGTCGGCGCAGGCCTTCGCACCGTTCGGCGAGGTCCTCGCCTGCGAAGGCGCGCACCACTATCCGATCAACGGGGGCACGACCGAGCGCTACCATGACCTCGCCCGCATCGATGCGGGCCCGCAGGGCCGGGTCATCGTCAGCATCTTCCGCGGGCAGCCGCGCCCGTTTCCGCTGCCGATCACGATGCTGGAGCGCCATCGGCTGGGCAGCCAGGCGTTCATGCCGCTGCAGCGCCGGCCCTACCTGGTCGTCGTGGCCGAGGCCGGTGCGCAGGCGTCCGCCCCGGGCCGGCTGCACGCCTTCCTGGCCCAGGGCGGGCAGGGCGTCAACTACGCGCCGGGTGTCTGGCACCACCCGCTGATCGCCGTGGAGCAGGTCAGCGATTTCCTCGTCATCGACCGCGCCGGCCCCGGCGACAACTGCGACGAGGCGCGGCTGGAGCAGGCCTACGTGCTCGACTATCCGTCCGCGAAAGCGTCCATCTGAGGGCGGCGCCGGGGCCGCGGGATTCAATGCCGCAGCGGCGCCGGCGCGGACATCAGGTCGACGAAGTACTTGCGGAACCGCGGCACGTCCAGGTCGAGCTGCGCATGCACGAGCTGCAGGTCGGTCGACGGCCGCAGCGCCTTGCTCCAGGTCAGCGTCTCGCCATAGGCCGGCCCGTGGTCGACATCGACGTCCAGGTAGACCTCGCGCTCGCGGGTGATGATGCCGGGCTCGAGCCAGGCGCAGGCGGCGATCTCGTCCCAGAGGTAATAGCGCTCCTTCGAGTAGGCGGCGATGTAGCGCGCGGCGGGCTGGGGCGATGCGGCGATCGCGTCGACCATCTCCTGCGTGAACATCGCATGGATCGAGACGTCGACCGTCGTCAGGTCGATCCGCGCCCAGTGCGCGCGCAGCGTGATGCGCGCCGCCTCGGGATCGAACCAGAAGTTGAACTCGTGGCGCGGGCTGTTGTTGAACTCGGGATCGTCCGTATGCGGATCGATGCTGCCGCCCATGATGACGATCGCGCGCGCCAGCTCGGCGAAGTGCGGATCGATGCGGATCGCGAGCGCGATGTCGGTGAGCGGCCCGGCGGCATAGACGGTCACCTGGTGCGGGTGGGCGTGTATCTGGCGGATCAGGAAGTGCGCCGCGTCCTCGTCCAATGGCCGGGTGCGGGGTTCGCCCTCGGCCAGCGGTGGCGTATCGAACGGACCCAGTACCGTCCGGGGCTTGTCGGGCTCGACCAGGCCGCCGCCCTGCGCGGCCAGGCTGTCCGGCCTTTGGCCCCAGGCGCCCAGCCACCCCACCTGGCCGACCAGGGCGGTGGCCAGCCGCGTCTCCTCCTGGGTGCGCACCAGCGGGAATACCGCGCCAGGGGCGACCGGGACATCGCTGCGCCCGAGCAGTTCGAGCATGCGCAGCGTGTGCCGTACCTCGTCGTCGCGCCAGCTGTTGCCGGTGACGATCGTGATGCCCAGCACGTCCACCAGCGGCGACTGCAGCAGCGCCATCATCGACATCATGTTGGAGCCGCCCGGCCCCGATCCGTCCTGGTCGATGACGACCATGCGCCGTTCGGCGGCCTGCGCGACCGGTGCCGCGACGGCCAGCAGTGCCGCGCCCGACGCGCATAGCGCGGATAACGCGCACAAGAGGGCTGCTGGGATTCTCCGCATCCGGCGCTTCTCCATCCGTGGTCACGGCTGCCGCATCGGCAGCGCCGTCGCGCGGCGGCCGGCCGCGCGGGGTAAACTTTTGCCGCTGGCGGCGCATCGGTCTTGCCCAGGCATCCCCCACGAAGGAGAACCGCGATGTACCAGGTCCCGCGCGTGCCGGCGCAACGACTTCCCGAGCTGCTGCGCCGGATGCCCAAGGCGGAGTTGCACATCCACATCGAAGGTTCGCTCGAGCCCGAACTGATGTTCGCGCTGGCACGGCGCAACGGCCTGCGCCTGCCCTATGCCGATGTCGACGCGCTGCGCGCGGCCTATGCATTCAGCAATCTCCAGAGCTTCCTGGACATCTATTACGCCGGTGCCGCCGTGCTGCTGCACGAGCAGGACTTCTACGACCTGGCCTGGGCCTACCTGGAGCGCGCCGCCGCCGACCACGTCGTCCATGCCGAGATATTCTTCGACCCGCAGACCCATACCGGGCGCGGCGTGGCGATGCAGACCGTGATCGCCGGCCTGCATCGCGCGTGCACGGATGCCCGCGCCCGGCTCGGCGTCGACGCCACGCTGCTGCTCTGCTTCCTGCGCCACCTGAGCGAGGAGGCGGCCTTCGAGACCCTGGAGCAGGCGCTGCCGTTTCGCGACCGCTTCATCGGCGTCGGCCTCGATTCGAGCGAGCTCGGCCATCCGCCGGAAAAATTCGAGCGCGTGTTCGCCCGCTGCCGTCAACTGGGCCTGCACGTCGTGGCCCACGCCGGCGAGGAAGGGCCGGCGGCGTACATATGGGCGGCGCTGGACCGGCTCCACGTCGAGCGCATCGACCACGGCGTCCAGGCGGTGCAGGACCCGCGCCTGATGCAGCGCCTGGCCGCGCAGCGCACGCCGCTCACCGTCTGCCCGCTGTCCAACGTCAAGCTCTGCGTGTTCGACGACCTGCGCCGGCACAACCTGGCCAGCCTGCTCGAGGCCGGGCTGATGGTCACCGTCAATTCGGACGACCCGGCGTACTTCGGCGGCTACCTGAACGAGAACTTCGTCCAGCTGTTCGCGGCCACGGGCATGGGCGCCGAGCAGGCCTACGCGCTGGCCGCCAACAGCCTGCAGGCGAGCTTCGTGCCGCAGGCCGTGCGCGACGCCTGGGTGCAGCAACTGCAGGCGACGTTCCTGCAGTTTGCTGCGTAGTCTGCTGCGCCGTTCGCCGCGCCGTTCGCCGCTCCCGGCAGCCTCGCCGCGTCCTGACCGCGCCTCCATCGACAGCCGGCTAGCCGCCCGCCGCAAGGCCGGCCGGCGCCGCAGCGGCCGGCCTTGCGGCGACCCACCACGCGCTTGCCTGCCGGCGGCCGGCGGCCATGTCCACGATCAGCCGAACGTGTACTTGAGCGTGATGTCGTAGCTGCGCGGCGGGCTCACCGTGATGAAATCGTTGCCGTAGAACGGGATGTCGTTGGTGAGGTTGCGCCGGTCGGTGAGGTTGTAGATCGCGAACTTGACCATGTAGTTCTTGTATTTGTAGAACGCCGCCGCGTTGATCGTGTACTGCCAGGGTATGGTCGGCGACTTGTAGTAGCCGCCGTTGGCCAGCACGTTGGCGGGCACGAAGCCTTGCAGCGAGTTCAGTCCCGGATAGGACTGCACCGCCGCGAGCATCGCCGGCAGGTTGAGCTGGCCGGACTGGGTGGTCTCGATCGGACCGATGACCTGCAGGTTGGTCTGCCCCCCGAACCCGGACGGGTCCTTGTAGTTGACGAGCACGTTGAACAGCTGCTGCGGTATGCCCGGATCCTTGAAGGTCTGCCCGGGGTAGAACTGGGCGTAGGTTCCGGCACCGTCGTAGTTGAGCCCCGGCTGCGCGGGAAAGTTGTAGAAGCCGGCCGGCGAGTCGAGCACCGTGCGCTGGAACGAGTAGCTGGTCGTGGCGAAGAACCGGTTGTTGGGCTGGTAGTTGGCCTCCAGTTCGAGCCCCTTGATGTGGGCGTAGTCGGGCACCGTATTGGCCGGCCCGGTGGGAACGGAGCGCGACTGCTGGTAGATCGCCGCGGACACGAACAGGCTCTTGTCGAGCAGGTCGAACTTGCTGCCGGCCTCCTCCAGGCGCGTGTTCTGGCGCAGGGTCGCGGCGGGGTTCTCGCCGAAGGTGCCCACGGCGCCGTCGTTGGCGGTCGTATTGACGTACTGCGCGAAGTTGTAGGTCAGGTAGGTCGACCACCAGGACGTCGGATGGAAAACCGGGCTGATGTTCCCGTTACCCAGCGTGTACCAGGGTGTCGATTCGGAGCTGGGCAGTCCCGGTGCGAGTCCGTAGACGGGGCCCGTCGACGACGATACGCCAGGGCCGCCCAGCGGATCGAACTCGAGCAGGTGTACCGCGTCCATGCGCAGGCCATACATGACGCTGAGCTGCGGCGTGAGCTCGATCCGGTGCTCGACGAACGCGGCCGCGTCGTACAGGTTGGAGACGATCGTGCTGTTCAGGTAGAGCGAATTGCGCGCCGGCACGCCGTACTGCGTGCCGCCAAAGGCCGCCGTATACGGAACCGCGCCGTTGTAGCCCTGCACGGCGTCGGGTACCACCCACGACTGCGGTGCCCCGCTCAGATCGAACAGGCTGATGGGCTCGACCGCGAAATCCTGGACGGTGTTGACGTGTGCATAGCGGAAGGTGACGCCCCCGTCGATCGACTGGTCCAGCGTCAGGCCGGCGAACGGCGTGGCGAACTTGTATTTGATGTCGGTCTTGTTCTCCAGCGTGTAGCTGTCCCTGGCGGTATCGGCGTAGTAGTCCGGGATGATGTTGGAACGGTTGATGAAGTTGTAGAAGGTGTTGTTCACCACCGAAAGGCCGTCGCCCACCTCGTAGGTCTGGATCAGCTGCGCGTTGTACTTGAGCGCGCGCGCGTGCGTTCCCGGCGATTCGTCGATGATGGTCGTCCGCCCCAGCTGCGTTGGATTTCCCAGCGTTATCGGCGTGAGATAGCCCCCGGAGGCGATGATCGCGGCCGGCGTCACCGAGCCGGTGAGGTAGGCGCCGTTGTCGATCAAGCCCTGGTTGACGCGGTTGATGCCGTCGTCCTCCTTGAAGCGGGCATCGACGTACTCGCTGTTGAACTGGACCGTGTACCGCGGTGTGATGTTGGCGACGGCGGCGCCGTACAGCGACTCCTGGTGGAAGTACATGCCGCTGTAGTAGCTGCCGCTCAGGTCGCCGGTGTAGCTCAGGCGGTAGCTCAGGTTCTGGGCGGCCGGGCCGCCGATGTCGACGTTGAAGCGGCGCTTCTCCAGCGTGTCGAACTCGGCCGAGACGCTGCCGACCAGGTGCGAGCTGCTGGGCAACTTGGTCGAGATGTCGACGGCGCCGCCCACCCCTGCCCCCGGCCCCATCTGCACGCTCGCCGGACCCTTGGTGATGTCGATCTGGTCCACGCTGTTGAAGCTGATCGGGGCGCCGTAGCCGTTGCTCGTGAAGCTGTCGCGCATGCCGTTGAAGAATACGTCGCCGTACTGGCCGCGGATGCGCGGGATGTTGGGCACGCCGAAGGACGCGTCGCTGTAGCTGCTCGCGGTGAGGAACGAGAAGCCCTGCGGGTTCTGCACGTTCAGGGCCTCGAGCTGCGCGTGCGACAGCACGGTGTTGTTGCGCGGCGTATCCATGACGCCCAGGTCCAGGCCGAAGGCCGAGGTCGAGGTGACCGTCGTGGGCATGATGAGATCGCCCTTGCGGATGCCGTTGACCGAGATCGATTCGAGCTGGTCCGTCTTGGGGGCGGCGGCGGCAGGCGTGGCGGCCGGGGCCGCAGTCACCGCGGCGGCCGGCTGGTCCGCCGCCGGCGCCTGTTGTGCAAGGACGCAGGGGCTGACCACGAGCAGCGCGAGCGGCGCAAGGATGGGGGCGCGGAGGGAATGTGACAAGGACGCTCCTTTCGATATCGTCGGCGTTCGCGCCGGGGTGTTGGTCATTTGCTGGAAACCGGCCGGGCAGGAATGTGCCGGCCGGCGCGCGGCAGGAGGATGGCGCGCATGGCGGGCCTTGCGCGAGCGTGCAAGGCCACGCCGGCGCCGTGAACGGGATGGGAATGGGGACGGCGGACCGTGGCGAGCGCATCGATGCCGCGCGCGCCCACGGTGGCGTTTGCCCTGGCAGCAAACGCCCGGCGCGCAGCCGCTTGCCTCGCTACGCACGACCAACGCGCCGGAACCCTCAGCATGTGCCGCCCCCTCCAGGCTTGCTACGGAAGCAAACCTGAAACTATTGCTTGAACGCGGGCCAACCAGCCAAGGGTCTTTTTTATGAACAACTACAAATTGGCCGAACTTGTTGACTTGAGTTTAAGCGCACTCGTTTTTCTTTGTCAGCCCCGTGGCCCGACTGTCGCTTTTTTTGGACACTGCGCGGGCCCGCGCGCGCCGGATCGGTCGGGTGCTGCCGCCCGCAGGCACAGGGGCGGCGCAGGCTTGCGCACCGGGATCGGGTCCCGATGCACGACGCGGGTGCGGCGCGCCAGGACCGGACGCACATCGACGTGCACCTCAAGTTGCGCGCCGCGATGCCGATGAGTACACCAAGACCATACGAACGGGGAGTGCCCATGAATATCAGCAACAACTCGGCCGTGGACACGGCTGTCGCGGCGACCCAGAGTTCGTCCGCCGGCAGCATCCAGACGGCGGTGCTGGGCGCGGTCCTCAGTACCGAGGGGCAAAATGCCCTCGCGCTGGTGCAGTCGATACCGCAGGCGCCGGCGCTGGCGACCTCGGGCTCGGTCGGCACGCGGCTCAACGCCTACGCCTGAG